>Ga0210017_1000177_pt1 | contig 49546 bp, 56 predicted proteins | sample CryGeyCG2014_020_FD_183966 | JGI IMG/M metagenome (GOLD analysis project Ga0210017, IMG submission 183966) | Groundwater microbial communities from aquifer - Crystal Geyser CG08_land_8/20/14_0.20 (SPAdes) (version 2) | ecosystem: Environmental > Aquatic > Deep subsurface > Groundwater | place... | reverse complement strand
GGTGGAAATGTCGCCATGGATGTCGCCCGGGAATCCGTAAGATTACAGCACATTCAGTATCCAGGCCAGCAGGTAATAACCAAAACAGTTTCACTGGAAGATTGGGATCAATTACCGGCAACGAAGGTTGAAATCAAAGAAGCCAAAGAAGAGGGTATCCAGTTCAATCCAGCCTGGGGCCCGAAAGAAGTCGTTCTCGATAATAATGGAAATATCAAAGGACTTCTATGTAAAAAAGTGAAGTCGGTTTTCAACGAACAGGGCAGATTCGCACCTACTTTTTACGAAGATCAGGAACAGTTTTTGGAAGGCTCCATGATCATTGAAGCCATCGGGCAACGACCTGATTTTTCATTCCTTCCTGAAGAACTGAATAAAAAACTCGAGTTCACAGAAAGAAGAAAAGTCAAAGTGGATGAAAATGGTATGACGAGCATACCAAAGGTATTTGCCGGCGGCGATATTGTGAACATTAATTTAGACGCTGTCACGGCGATCGCGGATGCAAAAGTTGCCGCAGAAGGCATAAATAAGTATGTCATGGATAATAAAAACGCCTGACGGAAGTAATAGATACTTTCGGTTTTGATGTTCCAGTATCTATATCCGGAAAGTGTCAGATTTCCTATTTATCGTTCGATTTTGTAAATCAGATAAACTTTCCTGCCAAGTGGTTGAAATTCCTTCGTACCGCCGCCATTTTGGATAATTATCAGCACACCCTCGTCAAAATTTTTAAAAACCGAGCCAAAAATAAATCTCACATTCCCATAGTCAAGCATCTCTTGGCTCATAATTGACGACGGTCCCAGCATAAAAATTTCACAAGATACATTGACATTTTGCAGGATACTCATAAAAGTATTATTAAATACCGTCGTCGATGACAAGATAATGGCATCGGCTTTATGCAAATAGGACAACTGCCGAGTAAGCGGCACAAGGACGGGATCATTTTTACTGATATCAAAAACACTCAAGGGAATGCCCTCGTCGCGAAATTTCTTGACAACCGGTCGAAATAATCCAATCATGACAACAGTTGAATACGATTTAAAATTAATTGCGTCGAAAATATCGCCTTCCTTTTTGCCGTCGTCGAAATAATTTAACGAAGCGCCGAAATAGGCATTCAGTAAAATGCGATGTTGAATATTGTCCAAATCCGGATTGTTTAGTTCCTGCTCTGATAGCGTTACTTGATTGCCGAGATTGGCGCAAACGCCGATATTTCCATTATTCAACATGACGGCGGTATAGCGCAGTCCGGTTGCAACGGCCTTTATTTGAGAGACATCGACGCCATATTTGTCAATCAATAAACATAGCGGTTCAGATTTGGCCTTGATTATCAGCTTCTCAATCATTAGTCAGGCGGTATTAAAGTCGTCTTCTCCAAAACACAATTTGTTTCTCAAGCGACTACAGTTTCGTCAATATTTCGGCGCCCACAGAAGTTACCAGAACAGTATGTTCAAATTGAGCGCTGGGTGAACCATCGGCGGTTCTGACTGTCCAGCCATCCAGTTTTGAGACAGTGACTGCGTCGGTTTTTCCCAAATTTATCATTGGCTCAATCGTGAAAATCATACCTGATTGAAGTTTTATTCTGCTATCCGGCGAAAAATGATGAGGTACAAAAGGATCTTCATGGAAATTTTTCCCGATTCCATGTCCGCCAAAATCCTTAACGATTGAATAGCCAAACTTGGAGATATATTCCTTAATAGATTTCCCAATATCGGAAAGATATCCACCCGGTTTCACGGCTTCGATACCGATGTACATAGCCCTTTCCGTATGCATCACCAGATTTTTAATGTCTTCCTTGACATCTCCTATCAGAAAAGTTCTGGAAGTATCTCCGTGGTAGCCTTCTAAAATAACCGTCACGTCGATGTTGACAATATCGCCGCTTTTTAAAATATCTGTTTCTGATGGAATGCCGTGACAGACGACGTCATTGATCGAGGTGCAGATACTTTTGGGAAAACCGTTATAATTCAAAGGCGCCGATTTTGCTCCGTGCTGTTTGGTGAATTTTTCACAAAGATCATTCAGATACAGTGTTGAAACTCCCTCTTTTACAAAGGGATCAATATAATTCAGGAGTTGCGCGGCTAACTTCCCGGCTTTTCGCATCTGTTTTATTTCATGTTTGTTTTTTATGATAATCATCTTAGGTTCCGATTTCGACAATCTTCACCAACGGTTCTGTTGTCATTTGTTCACAATATTTATATTACTAAACCCATTAGTTGTAGGCTATCCTCGTCTTTTCGTCCGCCCATGTGGGTTGAATCATTTCCTGCCATTCAGCACTTTCCCACGTTCCTAATTTCTCGTGGTTATCAACATACTTTTGCGGAATTGGATGGGTTCCGATGACAACCTTTATGCCATAGCGATTTTCCAGAAAGTTCTTAAATGTATTGATATACGGACAGGGCGGGTATCCGACGACCAATCCCGTCGCAAGGTGAATGACCTCCGCCCCGTTTTTTACCATTTCGTCGCCGGCATATTCGATATTTCCACCCGGACACCCATCGCAAGTCGTGTAACCGACTAATTCCAGTTCAGCATCTCCGTGAATGCTGAAAGCACCTTCATGGTTTCGCATCGCACGCAGGCATTTTCCTGCGGCGCAACGACGGTAGCGATCGCAGATAATTATACCGATTTTAACTTTTTGGGACATTTTCTATTCCTTCTATAATCTATATATTTCCGGGACGATCCCGATATTTTCATCTTTAAAAAAACGAAATCACTGAAATATAAATTATCTCTATTTACGCAAAACCAAATGTTTTCGATCCTCGCCCTTTCCCCACTCTTCCATCACAAGCCGGATGTTTTTACAAAGACGATCCATGCTTTCATCAAGCGATTCATCATTCATCAGAATACAAACGAACTTCTTTTTGATTTTTAAAATGTTCGGCCCGAAAATTTTAGAAACCACTACTTTGACGTTTTCCTTCTCCAACAATTCGGTAATACCTTTAGATTTTTTAGGATCTGCATGGATTTCCTCTTCTCCAACAACATTTTCAATTCGTTTTACAAAATCAGCGCTATGTTCATTAATAGCATAAATATCATAAAAGTTAGCATCCCCAAAATGGCGACTCATAAATTCTTTCCCATTATCGGTAGCAAAGGCAACTAGTATTTTTTCCATGGAATAATATCCTTATAAAAAGTTAAAACGAATCAGAATCGATACAATTACCAGGTCTCATGTCTTCTGGACGAAATTTTGCGGCATACTCCTTCTTATGTCTAACGTATTTGCAAAGACTGCTAAAACAACAATCTCGTAACAACTTTTCTGACAGCATATCCTCCCGAAAAAAGCGTTTCATCGGATAAAATGAGATCCGTTTACAGATTATCGATTCCACAAAGTTAGAGTCCCTTCAATTCATTCCTCTTATAGGCTTCATAAGCATCTTTCAAGGTCATTTCACTGGCGCCGATATAGACCTTAATATTGCTTTGAGTAAGAACTCGCGCCGCATTTCCGCCGGGACCATTACCGGTAATTAATACATCGGGATTCAGCTCAAATAGTTGTTGGGCTGTCTGTGGACCGGCGCCGTGAGCGGTTTCCGCGATCGCCCGATTATCGAAAGTCGAGACTTCCTTTGTATCCTCATCAAAAACGAAAAAATAATCAGTTCGACCAAAGCGCGAATCGATTCCTGATTCCCATTCTGTACCTTTGCTCGTAAATACAATCCTCATGATTACTCCTACTTATTAATTGTTTACTATCTCTTTAATTTTCCCCCAGCTTTGCTGGATAATTTTTTGCAATTCTCCATCGCCAAACTCAATAATGGTTTGCCCCTGCGTCATAGCGGCGGTAAAACTTTCATCATAGGGCAATTCCGCAATGAGTACAATTCCACTCAGTTGAATAAATTCCCGAATCTGCTGTGCGACATCGGCGTTGAGATCGGCTTTATTGATAATACAACCGGCGCGGATGCCGAACTTTTCCACTAATTGGTAAACTCGTTGCAGATCATGCAAGCCGGAAACCGTCGCCTCTGTTACCAATACCACAAAACTTGCACCCGACAAAGAGGAAACCACCGGACAACCAATACCCGGCGAACCATCCACGATTACCATTTCTTTATTCTGTTCTTTGGCAATGCGTTTGGCTTCATTTTTCACCTTAGCGACTAATTTGCCGGAGTTCTCCGTACCGATTCCAAGTTTTGCATGAACCATTGTACTGCCGGTTTTAATGGTCGAAATATACAAATCACCAACATTTTGTTCTTCCATTGCAATAGCATCGGTCGGACACACACGAGCGCAATAACCGCAACCTTCGCAATCCAACGGTTGAACGACAAAATTTCCGTCAATAATCGGAATGGCATCAAAGCGGCAAACCTCGGCACATTTATTACACTTTATGCACAGATCCTGATCGATTTTGGCAATGACGCCACTATAAAAACTCTCAGCAGATTTGAAATCCGGTTTTAGCAACAGATGCATATCTGCCGCGTCCACGTCGCAGTCAGCCACCACCACGTCACGAGCGCCCAGCATTGCAAAAGATGCCGTCAATGATGTCTTGCCTGTACCACCCTTACCGGAAATAACGACGATTTCTTTCATAACGCTGTCCTCCGGTTCAGATTATTGATGTAAGCGACAATATTATCCAGTTCCCGCCGAAACGCCGGCACAACATTATAGAGCAAGTTCCCTCGAGAGTATAATTCAGCGATGGCTTTGCTATTTGGAATTTTCGCGATGATCCGGATATTTTCTGATTTGCAATAATCGATGACGTCATCATTACCGATCCCATAACGATTGATCACTATTACAAACGCCTTCTCTAACTTCCGCATCGTTTCCACAGCCAATTTCAAATCATGCAACCCGAAAGGCGTCGGTTCAGTAATCAGAATGACCAAGTCGGCTTCTTTCGTGGCGGCGATTACCGGACAGGAAGTACCCGGCGGGGAATCGTAAATTTTTAAACTGACATCAGGGTATTTTTCTTCTACATAGCGTAAGGTTTGCGTGATTAAAGGTACAGCCTGCTCCTGCCCGATATCCAGTTTACTTTCGATAAAAGTCAGCTTCCCAACAAAGTATTCCCGGAGTTCGCCCATCTTTTCTGGAACCATGGGCAATGCACCCACCGGACACAATTCTGAACAGGCATAGCAGCTATGGCAGAGTTGCGGAAAAATCATAATCTGATCCGGCAACTGCACAATCGCATGATAATTACACACGTCCTTGCATATTCCGCAAAACGTACAGGTATCGGATTTCCACTCCGGTACCATTTTATACTTGTTTTCCAGATGCTTTAATTCACCATGAATAAACAGCCCCGAGTTAGGCTCTTCCACATCGAGATCGGTTAAAACAACTGGTTCATTTTCTGCCACAAAGGCGGCCAGATTGGTCGACAATGTAGTTTTCCCCGTTCCGCCTTTTCCGCTGGCAATGGCAATTTTCACTTTAGACTACTCCCAACTCTACACATTAACAATACTATTTCGATCCTTTCAACTTCTCGTCTATACTTCCATCGGGAAGCATCCAATCCGGATGATAGATTCCACTTTCTTCCATTTTATAGCGGACACAACTTTCCCAATCGCCTTTACAGTATCTCTGAACCCACTCCTGATCTATTTGCCCCTGCTCATAAAACGCTCTTATTGGACAAACCGGATACCATTTACAATCCCGTGAAAGAACTTGTAGTTTTTTGTTTTGTTCGATAGTTTGATTTTTGAAAGAGGGATCGTAAAGTAAAGAAGCCGGATGAGGTAACGGTAAAAATTTTTGCTTCTCCTGAAAAATAAATTTCCCATATAGATCGCTAAATTCTCTTCGCGAGTCTGGGACATCGATAGAATATTTCGCAAAAATGCTACGCGTCGCATAGTAGCCCAAAGGTACAATGATTTCAGGAGAAATAATTGATATTTCTTCATCCAGATAAGGTGTACAAAATTCTATCTCATCCATTTTAGGACGACGGTTTTTAGGCAACAGGCACTTAATCAGATTAGTCATATATACCGAATTTCTTTCGATTCCGATCGTCTTAAACAGCATATCCAACACCTGTCCGGAAGGGCCGACAAACATTTTATTTTCTAAGTTTTCCTTTTCGCCGGGTGAGAGCGCAATCAACATAAAACGCGCATTCGGATTCCCCTCACCGACGAGGACGTGCGCCCGCGTATCTGAAAGCCGGCATTTTGTGCAAGATCTGATCCATTGATTGAGGCTATCAAGTAATTTTTGCTTACTTCTGTTTATTGAAACCTCTGATTTTTGCATGATGCTTATAATTGCTTCTCTCTCATTCCATTTAACCGGTGATCGATGTATTTCTGAGTCACGTTATATATTCCGTGAATTTCGTCCGATTCCGGCAAAGTTTCCAGAATCATCTCCAGATAGCGCCTCGATCTGACGGAACGCAAACTTGGCTCGAAATTAATATCGAAAACCCAGCCAATCTGAAGCAGTTTAAAGTCATTCAGATTCCTGATAGTATTCACATCCACAACACCTTGATTGATTAAATCCCGATAAACTTCGGTTGAAATTCCGGGAGTATTGGGTAAATCAAGTTCCAGCGCACCATTGCGTTGGCCATTCCCCCGATGATAGTAATCGGTTACAACTTTCCAAATATCCAGTTTATCCGCATCTCTCAGTAGTTTCGTAAAAAGCATTCCGGGCTCCGGTTCGCTTGAGGGAAGCGTAGCCCGATTATGGTATCCGATTACCCGGAGAATCAGATCTTTCGTTGCTTCCTCGAATCCGTTCAGGATTCCATATCGGTTCAAAATATTTATCCCTAAGATGGCATGATCTTCGGATTTTCGGTCATGAAAAGTTCGATAGTGAGCATATTGTTCAAAGCGCCCCACATCATGCAGAAGAGCCATGATTTCAGCTAAACACATTTCATCTTGATTCAATTCAATCTGCTCGCCGATTCTTAAAATTTCGTTACATACTCGCTTCGTGTGTTCTTCTTTAAGAATGACATTTTGCCGTAATTCTTTATCGCCAAACTTAAAGGTCTTAACATAACTGGAAAACCATGCCTTCAGATTTTTCACCCTTTTTGGGCCAATTATTATCTTCAATTCTATGTCCTTTTTAAATTACAATCCTAAGAGTAAGCCACCCTGATAAATAACAAATGTTAAAAAGGTAGCAATCACCAGCGGTACTATCATGCTCATTGCCACCCATTTTAGTTTACGGGTTTCCTTCCAAGTCGCCCATACGGTTACAATACAGGGAAAATAGAACATAAAAAATGTGATAAAGGAAAAAGCTGTCAAAGACGACCAGTTTTGAGCCAGATAATCTAAAATTGCTTCAGAATCAACCAATGTAGTCTGTAATCCATATGTCATTGCCAAAGAAGAAACAACAATTTCCTTAGCCGGCAATGTGAACAATAGCGCAGTAAGCATCTCACCGGTCAGCCCGAAAGGTTTCCCTAATGGAGCCAATACCGAGACTAAACGCCCTACAGCCGTTTGCTCAAAAGGAACTCCTGCTGGCAAATTCCCCAACAACCAAATGATAAAAGTAGCCGGAGCCGCAATCATTACGGCTCGACTCATTGTATGACCTACTTGATGCACCAGAGTTCGCCATATTACCTGTCCCCATTTTGGGGTTCTGTAAGGTGGTAATTCCATGACAAAACCTCCAGGCTCGTTTCTAAAAAATATTAAGTTAAGCAACCATGTTGCCAGAAGCATGGCCACAACACTGATCGCCAGATAAACCAGAGTGACCGGAAGAGCGTGGTTACCAAAGAACAGAATAATCAACGCCAGACCCGCCCCAAAACGACCGTTACAAATAACCAGAGGGCTTGTAACAATGGCAACAATTCGATCTTTAGGATTTTCGATGATGCGACTGGTAAGAACACCCGTTACATTGCAACCAAAACTCATTAATGCTACTAATGTATGTTTTCCCTGAGATCCAACAGCACGCATTAATCTATCCATTATAAAAGCGATGCGCGGTATAAAACCAATATCTTCCATCAAATTAAAGGCGGTAAAAAAAATAATCATCGGAGGAAGCATAACAGCGATAACTGTACCGGTACCAACAATCAGACCATCCACCAGCGCCCCTACTAACCACCATGGAGCATGTTGATTTACTAAAAATTTGCGGCTTATTTCCGCCAACCACCCAAATCCTGTCGCCAAAAGATCTGAAGGTACATTGGCTCCTTTAATGGTTATCCACAAGACAACGACAATGATCATCAAAATAATAGGCCAAGCCCAAATTCTATGAGTAACTATTTGATCGACTCGCTCCGTAAATGTTTGTTCGATCGGCCGAAAAACATGCACAACACGGTGAAAAATGTCGTGAGCAAGTTCATAACGCCGACGAATAATTTCTATCTTAGCATCAGGTCGAATGGATTCTCGTAAGCGAGTCGCCTTTAATAAAATTGCTTTAAGAGAACCAGACAATGAATTTAACGTTTTTTCGTTAGGACAAAAGCCCGCAAGATTTCCATCTTTGAAAGCCTCTACAATTTCAGGATCATCCTCGAGTAAGCGCAATGCCAACCAATGTTTATGCTCACTAATTCCCAGTTTAGTCAGATCACTCTCTAAGTTTTGTGCATATTCTTGAACAATCACACCATAATCAATGACTACCGGCTTGGTCTGCCGCTTTGTGGCCAGACTTATGATTGCTTCAACTAATTCTATGAGTCCCTCGCTTCCAATGGCAATGGTTGGGACAACCGGTACGCCCAGCGATTTTTCCAATTCTTGCACATTTATTTCAGAACCATGACGCCGAACTTCATCCATCAAATTGACTGCTATAACGACATTGTCGGTCAATTCAAGAATCTGCAAAGTTAAATTTAGGTTGCGCTCCAGGCTCGTTGCATCGATGACATTTAGGATCACATCCGGCTCACCAGAAATGATGTAATCTCTGGCAACCACCTCTTCCAGCGATTGTGCCGCTAAACTATATGTGCCGGGAAGGTCAACAAGATTAATTTCATAATCGCCCCGATAGAAATTCCCCTCAGCACGCTCTATAGTTTTTCCAGGCCAATTGCCTACATGCTGATGACCGCCCGTAAGTGCGTTAAAAATAGCGCTTTTCCCTACATTGGGATTCCCCGCCATTCCTACAACAATGCGCTTATTATCAGACATCTAGTTCCTCAACTAAAATTGTGTCAGCTTCTTTCTGACGTAAAGTTACGGCCGTACCCTTCACCCAGTACTCGATGGGATCACCTAACGGTGCTTTTCTCATGACAAATATTTCAGAGCCTGGCACAAAGCCCATATCCAACATACGCCGCTGATGTTTCCCACCTCCCTTTACATCAGTGACCTGCGCTCGGCTACCAACCGGCACTTGCCCCAGCGGTATAGGAAGAACAGGAGAAGGCGCTACAAAAATATGATTCGCGGCCGCTTCTGCCACAGGAACAATCTTATCCCCAATACGCAAATAGAGGATGTTTTGCTTTCGATCAACAAGGTCAATGTCAATACCTGGCTCAAATCCCATTGCAACTAATTGCGCTAATAAAGCCGTATACTCATCGTTCAAACTGACAATTCTCATACGGCTTCCTGATTTCCACGCCTCCACCAGAGAATGTTTAGGAAGAGAGGTTGTCAGCCCATCAGGTTCTGGAATAAATTGACCATGAGGATCCCACGCAGGATAACCTAACTCATTGTCAAGTTTATCCAATTCCTCAGAACTTATTTCATGTTCCATACGATTGGCTTCACTGTGGACTTCATCAAGAGACATTCCCTTACAGGCAACCAGATATTTTTCCAAAAGACGATGAGCACGAATTAATTCCCTGCCTCTTTGCTTTCCCTTTTCTGTCAAATGGTACTTACCCTCTCTGTCCTTTTCAGTCCAATCGAAGTCAATGAGAACATCAATAAGGCTTTTAATTAAATTATCACTCATTCCTAAAATCACGGAAAGATCTCTACCATCCCAGTCCTTTTTCTCTTCATGAAGGTGATATACAACTTTAAGTACATCCTCAGCCTCAATAGAATTTTGACCCATCGAGACTGGAGGTGTCTTTTTTTTCTTCTCTCTACGCTGACAGAGTAAAGTTCCCAGCCACAATCCGGCAAATACTAAGGTAAGAAAAAACCAAAACCAGTTGGAAAAAATGAACACTTTAAAAAATCCTCATTCGTTAAAACATAATCTATACATTTTCAGCAATCTGTATCACGGCATTGCCTCTAACTTCTCCATGTTTGACCCGAATTAATACTTCCGGCACAGCATCAAAGGGAAAAACCTCAATTGAAGTTTTGAGATCAGCGCGCTCAGCAATATCCAAAAATTCCACGCCATCTCTTTTAGTAATATGAGCCAAACTGATGATGGAGCGCTCCTGCCAAATGAGATTATAGTCATTAATTTTAATTGGCGTCATAGTAACCGGGGCTAAAACAAGCTTACCACCACTATCCAATTGCGACAAAGCGTGGGTAACTAAATCGCCAGCCGGAGGAAAGATGATCCCGCCATCCAACTTTTCCGGAATTTTATCACCATATCCACCAACCCAATCAGCACCTATTTGCTTCGCCAATTTTCGATTTTTTTCACTACGAGTAATCACATATACTTTAATATTCTTATACTTAGCAACCTGCAATACATAAGTGGCAGTCGGTCAAAAGCCATAAAGTCCTAATTTATCGCCGGGATGCAGATCCGCCAGCCGGAATGCACGATAGCCAGCAATTCCCGGACACATTAGCGGCGCCATATCGACAAAAGACTGTTTATTCCCCAAATGAAAAGCAAAATCGGCCGCGATAACGCTGAATTCGGAAAATCCTCCATCTTTATCCCAACCCGTGAAATGCGCATCGGGGCACAAATTTTCTCTCCCCGATAAGCAAAATTTACATCGCCCACAATTACCATTAAGCCAACCAATTCCTGCTCGATCTCCAATTTTGAAACTGGTGACATTTTCGCCTATTTCATCCACGATACCGACGATTTCATGACCCAAGACAAGCGGTGACTTCTTCAGCGTTAAGTCACCCTCAGCGACATGAATATCGGTGCGGCAAACACCACACGCTATATTTTTTATTCTGATTCCGTGTCCATTTGGATGCGGATCGGGAAAATCTCTTAAAATGAGTGGTTTTGTCTCAATCGGCGCCTGTTTTTCAAGAACCCATGCCTTCATTTATTTTCCTACACTACCTGAATGCTATAATAATAATTTTCTACAATCGAATGATAATCTTCTCTATACATTCTCATAGAAGCAGGCAGATGATCCATGATATCGCTGGCAATCAGGCCATCTTCTCCTCTATCTTTTGCCGCAAGGTCGCCGGCAAAACCATGCATGAAAACACCCATACCTACAGCATCGTTAATCGAAAATCCGAGCCCGAACATTGCCGCAATGGTTCCGGTCAAAACATCGCCACTGCCGGCTGTAGCCATGCCGGGATTACCGCTCAGATTGATCAATACGCGCTTATCCGGGTAACCGATCAATGAATGCGCCCCTTTCAAAACAATGATAGCGTTGAGTTCATGGGCTGTGCTTTGCAGAATGTCGATTTTGTTTTTTTTAATATCGTCACTCTTTTGCCTCGTAATTCGCACCATCTCACCTAAATGAGGCGTTAAAACTGTTGGCAACTTGCGTTTCTTGATGATATCTAAATCATTAGCAATAGCTGTTATTCCATCACCATCAATGAGCAAAGGTTTATTGATTTCAGCGCTTAATTCCCTGACTAACGTTTGGGTTTCTTCGTTTAAAGATAATCCGGGTCCAATGACAACCATATCGACGTTTTCAGAAAATTGTAAAATATTCTGCTTGTTTTCTATGCTAATACTTCCCGATGACGTGCTTTTTTGCGGTACAAAGACAATTTCACTTCCCTTATTCCCGATGAAAGCGGAAATATTCTCCGGCGTTGCTAAAAACGAAAGTCCGCCACCAGCCCTTAGAAATGACAAGGCGGCAAAGTAGGGCGCGCCCAGATAATTGGACGACCCCGCAATGAACAATACTTTCCCATAGTCACCTTTATGAGAATCTTTATCTCTTGGGGAAATGGGCTTAGGATCATTCGTCGCTATTTTTAATTGATCAGAATCCTGAAAATTAGAAGGAAAAGAAATATGTGTGACATACAGTTTACCACATAGTTCAAAACCGGGATAAAACAGGTTGCCTATTTTGGGCAGACCAAACGTGATTGTATAATGAGCTTTTACCGCTGTGCCCATGATCTGACCAGTATCTCCGTGAACACCCGAAGGAATATCTATACTGAATACAGTCTTCTGACTTGTGTTAATCAAATTTATAACATCTTTATATTCCATGCCGACTTCCCGATCAAGACCCGTACCGAAAATGGCATCAATAATGGCGTCGCTGTTTTGGACAGCCTCCTGTGCCGAATTGATATCTTTAAAATCCATTATCTTAATTGGAAACTTATCCACAATATCAAAATTCTGTTTTGCAGAGCCTTTGAATTTAGAGCGATCGCCCACGATGAAAACAGTAACCTTACCGCCGCTGGAATGAATTTTTCTCGCCGCTACGAGTCCGTCACCCCCATTATTTCCAACTCCGCAGAAAAATACAAAATTTTTATCCTTAACCCCAAACTCTTTCAAAATAGTGAAATATGAAGCCTGACCAGCATTCTCCATAAGAATTTCCGGGGCAATTCCATATTCTGTAGTTGCCCGTCGATCCAGATCTCTCATTTCACTCACACGACTGACTTTCATCTTTATTTTACCTCTTGGGTTTGGAATAAATATATAATCATTGCCTCTACATTTAACATTTCATTTATCGGCAAATCTATTCGTATAATGCCAATAATGACATTATTTAGATATATGGATAGTCTTTATTTCCTTTTTCCTGATAATCAATAATCAAAACGCCGTTCAAGTGGTCAACTTCGTGCTGAACAACTCTCGCTAAAAGTCCGCTCAATTCCATTTTTACTTCTTCGCCCTCAGGGTTCACGCCAGTCAAAGCAATCATCTGATTGCGACGGACATCCACTCCAATATCTGGGAGGCTCAAACACCCTTCGATCAAATTATCATACCCCGTGCTAGTCGTAATGACTGGATTCGCCAGCGCAAGTAATCCTTCACCAATATCAGCGATAATGATACGTTTGAGTATTCCTACCTGGGGTGCCGCCAAGCCAATTCCCTCATTTTTGTACATAATGTCTTTCATTGCCATGATGAGATCGTGAATTTGGCCATTCATATTCGAAACCACACGGGATTTACCTCTAAGAACGGCATCCGGGTAAATTCTTAGTACGTATTTCTTCCTCATAAACTTCTCACAAATTCAAATTTTACTTATTTCCGGTATTCTTTTTTGCCGGGTTGATTCTGCTATTTTACTGATTTCCTCAAGCATTTCTTTTGATATGGGAACTTCTACCTCCTCGCTTGAAAATCTAACATCTTTCATTCTGGCTATCCTGAAAAACAAGCGCATCGGATTTTCGACTCTCATAAACATCAAATTATCAGCGGCATCTTCCAGCACTTTAATTCGATCTGCAAAAGCACTGGTGCTCACAGCAAGCACATAGGTTTTGCTCTTATCATTTTCGGTGATTTCTTTTAATTTTCCCAGAATGAGGCTCTCATAATTACGAGAAAATAGGAGCAGGTTCAAGGCTGATCCAAAAACCATGGCGCCCAGTTCACTCTTTTGAAGCATTCTTTCAGCCTGAAGTATCGTTTCATCCCATATTTCAGGTTTTACCATATTTGCCCGCAACGTGTTTTCACTAATTTTCTGACATTTATCGGCAGTTGGATCAAATTGAATATAAACCACTTTCCCGTGATAATCGTTGAGATCGATATTGTAGAGCTTTTTCATCGCCGTTTGCATCAACTCTGGCGTCTGATATTGCAATGGAATACCAATTAATGTCCCTCCTGCCTTTAGCCAAGCAGAGACAAATGCAAATTCCACCAATGGTTTCCCAGTTCCGCCCGGCCCACTGATAACCGTGGACGAAGGAACATGCATCCCGTCAGGCAATAATTGATCTAACCATCTGACACCTGTCTTTAAGATCATCGTCACCTCTTTACTTCGTCACTCAAAATTTTTTAAAGGCATAAAATGTTACCTTCACGTTAGAAATCTCCTGGGTTCTAATCACTAACCAGATTATTCCTTAGATGATATATTCCTTATCCTTATCTTCTTCGATTACCTCATATCCGATTATGGTGGCCATTTCTTTTATCATTTCCCGATAATCGCCATACAAAACATTTCTATGAACTCCAAAAGTAACTGTATCATAGCGTTTTTCGAATGCTTTTGCGTTCATTTTCACAGCTATTTTTGTTCTGCATAAGATATCATCGAAATTTTTATAAAGTTCCCATCCCGGAACCGTCAAACCGGTACTGACAGCAATTCTTTTAGAGTATAAGCCTATTTTCACTACCGTCACAACTTCATCTATCGGTAAATCGACTTTGATAGCGGCGCTAATACTTTTACCGACCTCAGGATAATCTTTCGGAATCATACTATTTTGATTTTGTAACGCATGACTTCTAATCACATAAGGAACTCTATCGTTCCCGTGAGGATTTACAGGACACTGACAATGAGCGAAAGTGACAACATCATTGACCGTATCTATGCCGAGAACATCTCCAATAAAACTGGGTCTCCCAGCGATATAAATTCCGAATAGTTCTGTAATGGCATTATTGACAAGTCCTTCACAAACGCCTACTCTAAGTTGCTTATTCAGTTCCGTATTCGCCAAGCAAGGAGTCACGTCTGTCATTTTTTTAACCCACGGAACCAAACTGCGAATTGCTAATCCCATCGCGCCATATTTTTCTAAAATATCCTTCATGGCTAAATACATCTTAGCTACTTTTAAAATCTCATCCTGATTGGTTTCCTTTTTGACTTCTTTGGCTTCGCGAATCCACATCTCGGCAATTTTCTTTGCTTCCAATTCAACGACTTTTTTAACATCATCGAGCAATTCAATTAAACTGACATGTTGAATATCTAATTTTAATTGCTTCAAATTTTCCGAATAAACTTCTATGTAATCCTTTGGTAAGGGAGTGTGAAAATCCATCCCGTAAACATCGTAATTTCCCAATACCTCCGGTTCTTGCACACACAATAATTTTGTTTCCTTTATCTTATTTAAAGCGACAATCAGATTGAGTTTATTCGAAAGATCGGCAAATCTTAATTCTGAAGTTTTTTCCGAGGTATCAACACTGCATAAAGAGGCAGTTAAAACCTTCTCGTTTTTATAGAAGCTAAGAATCCCTTTTTGCCAGTCTCCTGCCCCCAGAATAGTTCTTACAATAATCACCGGCAAGCCAAATAAGGTGATTTGATGATCTAAGTAACCTCCAAAAACTATAATTCCATCTAAATCATCTGTTAAATCTCTTATTTCTTGATAGATAGCGTTTTTCTCTTCTGTGTTTTCTATGCTCGATAGATTACTAAGTCCTACAAATTCTACGTCTTTATGAAAATCTACCAGTTTAATTATGATGTCATCTTTCTTCGATTGAATCTGGTGAAAAAATATCGTATAAATTTTTGTCATCTCTCAGCCTTCATAAATGTTAATACTCCTACAGTCCCATTCCAGATATCTCTAACCCGCAATTTGGGCAACGATTCTCTTGAATGTAGTTTTTCTTCACTCCAAAATATGAACGCTCAATCAACACGCGACCACATTTTGGACATTTTGTATCCAAGCCATCATGATCTTCTAAATTACCTATATAAACATAATTTAAACCCGCTTCAAGGCCGATTTCTCTTGCCTTAAACAAGGTCTGTTTAGGCGTTACCGGCACATTTTTCATTTTGTAAGCCGGGAAAAATCGGCTGATGTGCCATGGAACGTCTCGTCCTAATTCATTCGCCACAAAATTTGCCATATCCCGAATTTCTTCCCAATCATCATTTATTCCAGAGATGATCAAACTAGTAACTTCAAGCCAAATCCCTAACTTTTTTGTTTGCTTCAAACTATCCAGAACCGGTTGCAGACGCGCCCCAATGATACGGCGATAGGTCTCATCCCGAAAAGCCTTTAAGTCAATGTTCACTCCATCCAGATAGGGACCGATCATTTCCAGCATTTCAGTTGTCATATAGCCATTGGTCACATAAACATTCTTAATTCCGGATTCATGCGCCAATCGGGCTGTATCGTAGCTATATTCGAAGAAAATCGTTGGTTCGGAGTAAGTATAAGCGATGTTCTTACAGCCTGACTGTCTGGCGCTTAATACAATTTGCTCCGGCGTAGATTCCTGACCGGCTTTCAGTATTTCTTCATCGACAATTTGTGAAATATCCCAATTCTGGCAAAATTTGCAATGGAAATTACAACCGGGAGTCGCTATAGAATAGGCTTTTGAGCCGGGATAGAAGTGATATAAAGGTTTTTTTTCGATCGGATCAATATGTTGAGTAATGGTGCGCCCATAGACTTCTGTGTAGAGTGTTCCGTTGTGGTTTACTCTTACTCTACATAAGCCTTTTTTGCCGGCATTGATTACACAACGGTGCGCGCACAGGTCACACCGTACCTGATTTCCCGCAAGTTTTTGATATAACAGAGCCTCTTTCATATTCATGTTTCAAATCTCTTAGTAGGGCAGTTACACTCCCGCCGCTTCCTTCCTCTCCGAACATCAGAATAATTTATAATCCAGTTATCTTCTCTCCAGATATATCTGTTACAGAGTCCCACGACAATATTTACAAATTTTGATTCCTGAAAAGCCAAAATTATTTACTCTCCGTAAATCCTCTTTTTCTTTTCCAGCAAATCGGCTTTACTCTCTCGATAATCCGGATTCGGAATGATCGCCTCTACCGGGCAGACTTCCACACATTGGGGCTTATCGTAAAAACCCACACATTCAGTGCACAGATTGGGATCGATGACATAAATAGTGTCACCCGCAGAAATTGCCTTATTCGGGCATTCAGCCTCACATGCAGAACAGGAAATACAATCTTCATTAATCATTAAAGCCATTTTTTACCTCCAACTGATTATTTAGTTAAAACTTTAATGCATTTTTAGCTTTCATTCTGATCTCTTCTGCAATACGAACTTCATATTCGTTTCTTTCTAATGCAAATTTAACCTTTTCCAATGTTATTTCATTCATGCCTTTACACAGAGTATTAACCGGATGAAATATTTTATCCGGATTATCTTTCCTTAACCGATATACAAAATTATCTTCTGTACCGACGATAAATTCCTTCTTCTGAGACTGGAATACAAAACGTGACATTTGGGAGGTACTGCCAATAAAATTAGCCAAATGTCTCACGCCGGTGGGGCATTCCGGATGAACAATAACTTCCGCTTCCGGATATTTTACTTTTAAATATTCCATCTGAGCAGTTGTAATATTTTCATGGACATAACAATACCCATCCCAGAGAATCACTTCTTTATCCGTATGCTCAGCCACATAAGACCCTAAATTTCTATCAGGTACAAACAAAATTTGCTTATGTGGCAAAGAATTTACTATATCAATAGCATTGGCTGAGGTACAGCAAATATCGGACTCGGCTTTAACAGCGGCGGAGGTATTGACATAACTAACGACAGCCGCGGCGGGATATTTCTGCTTCAATTCTCTCAGCCGCTCGGCAGTAGCCATATCTGCCAAACCACATCCGGCATTCCTATCCGGCAGTAGGACTGTCTTGCTAGGATTGAGAATTGCCGCCGTTTCGGCCATAAATCGAACTCCGCAAAAAACGATGACATCGGCTTCCGTACTGACCGCTTTTTTGCTCAATTCCAAGGAGTCTCCCACAAAATCGGCTATATCTTGCACTTCACCCCGCTGATAGACATGAGCAAGGATTACTGCATTTCCCCTCTTTTTTAATTCCTCTATCTCTTCTTCTATTTTACGATACATGAATTTTCCGCTGAATAGTTTTTAACGACTATCTTTCGCCGAACAGCTTTGTGCCGATCCGAACAATATTAGCGCCTTCTGCTATGGCTATCTCGTAGCTATTACTCATGCCCATTGACAAATATTTCATTTTCACATTGGAAATACCCGCTTGAGCCAATCGGTCAAAAACGGCTTTCGTCTTTTTAAAATAAGGTCTGGACTCTTCCGGGTCTCCAAATCGAGGGCCCATGGTCATCAAGCCCTGAATCCGCAAATTTTGCAGGGAGATTATTTTTCTAATTAGACCCTCCACATCCTCTGGCATCACCCCGGTCTTATTTGATTCCCGGCCGCTATTGATTTCAATCAGAACTGGCATAATCTTACCAATTTCGGCACAATGCCGATCGACTGCCATTGCGATTTTCAGAGAATCGATCGTTTCGATCATATCAAAAAGCCGAGAAGCTTGTTTAGCCTTGTTGCTTTGAAGATGTCCAATCAAATGCCACTGTACCGTATTTTTCACGTGCGGGTATATTTGCTCGGCTTCCTGCACATAATTGCAGCCGATAACTTTTACGCCCGCGTCTATTGCTCTTTTAACTTCTTCGGGAGTTCTCGTTTTGGCGGCGGCTACAAGCAAAACATCCTGGGGAAGGGCTTTTAAAATATGTTTTACTGACGTTTTAATGTTATCTGTTTCCATTGCGAATCCTTTGTGCAATCTAATCAATTTGGTTGAAGTAACAGAATTATTCTGCCCATCGACTATTCACCAACTAATCCAGTAAACCTTTCACATTTTTAGTAATTTCAGCAAATGCCATAGCGGTCTTGCTCTCCGGATATTTTAAAACCATTGGAGTCCCGTTATCGCCGCATTCACGTCCCTGCAGTTCCATTGGAATGCGTCCCAGAAAAGTAACATTCATTTCCTTCGCCATCTGTTCGCCACCGCCTTTGCCAAAGATGTCGATCACCTCTCCACAATGCGGACAGATTAATCCCGACATATTTTCGACGACCGCAATTTTTGGAACATCCAATTTCTTTGCCATGTTAACCGCCCGGCGGCAATCGATCAGCGAAACTTCCTGAGGCGTCGTTACAATTATTGCCAATTGAGGATGCATTTTCTGAGAAACCGTCAGCACTTCATCACCGGTTCCCGGCGGCAGGTCGGTCACCAGCACATCCAGTTCATCCCAGACAACATCCGCTAAAAACTGTGAAATAGTGTTTGAACGCAATGGACCGCGCCAGATTACCGGCTGATCTTTGGGAATCATCGGAGCAATCGAAATCACCCGCAAACCTTGTACAATTTGGGGTAAAATCTGATGCTGATCCATCATTTCCGGAATACCAGAAAGTCCTACCATCTGAGGAACGTTCGGGCCTGTAATATCAGCGTCCAACAGTCCTACCTTTAATTTTTCTTTCAATAAAGAATACGCCAGATTTACCGCCACGGTACTTTTCCCGACACCGCCCTTACCGCTGAACACAGCAACGCGATATTTAATCAACTCCAAATTTTCACTAATTCTTTGATCCTGTTTTTTGATTTGGTCGATGTCCATAATATTTACTTCCTACATTAACGGCAGATACAACGATTAATCCATAGTATTGACTAACATTTATTAATCTAAGACGATTGCCAGAATATCTGATCTTTGTACTATCAGATACTCTTTCCCATCCAGTTCGATCTCATCGCCAACATATTTTCCGTAAAAGATTTTATCACCAACCTTGACTTTTTCTTGTAAATCTTCGTCAGTGCCAACGGCAATCACTTTCCCAAGCCTCGGTTTCTCCTTCGCGGTATCGGGAATAATAATATTCCCCGATCTAACTTCTTCTTCTACTCTTTCAACAACTACACGGTCATCCATTGGTTGTAATTTCATTTTGGTTTCCTTTCAATTAACCTCTAATTCCTAAGAGGCGATTAATTTCCGGCTTATTAAATCCAACAACCGGACGATTATTAATTAACACTACCGGGACTCCTCTGTGGCCACTGCGAGCCAAATCTCGTGCGGCTTCAGCGTCACGGCTAACATCAACATCTCGAAAACTCATGTGATTTTCCCTTAAATAGCGCTTTACAGCGTTACACCAAGAGCATGTTGGCGATGTAAAAACAATGATTTTGGGTTGTTTTTTACCCGATTCCATACAGTACATTCTCTCTTTCTAATTTTAAAAATTAACATTCCAGCACTCTCTTAGATACACCTTGCAATTAAAAGTTTCCGATATGGGCTATTTTTTTCATCTCTATCAAGTAATCTACAAGAACTCATATTTTCGTTCTCTCTTTGTTTAAAACAAAAGATGATTATTTAGAAACTTCATCTGAGACTGTTTTCAATTAAACACATTTAGATAATCTATTTTGATTGTATGCGTTAATTCCCGCATCGGTTTTAAACAATGGCGCGAATTTGTAGTACTGTTTTTTGTGTTTTTGCAAATTTTTATCATAATCCATATCCTGATGATTAATTTAAAATATTCATTAGGCGGTTCATTTCTTCAGTCGCCTTACCATTAAGAAAAACGTCCGTGATACTGTTTGTATATTCAGAGATTCCAATATTTATTTCAATGATTTTTGCACCATTATTTTTGGCATAGATGGGCATCATCGAAGCGGGTTGGATTTTTCCTGTTGTTCCAATTAAAATAAAAACATCCGCAACTTCGGTTTCATGAATCGAACGGCGATTTGCCGTTTCCGGAATTGGCTCACCGAAGAAGACAAAATCAGGTTTTAACAGCCCCCTACATTCTTCGCACCGAGGCGGTAAAACACTCAGCAATTTTTCACTCGATTCAAACCGCCTGCCACAATTCGTGCATACCAATTTTTGAGCGGTCCCGTGAAATTCAATGACGTTAGTACTGCCCGCCTGCTGATGTAAATTGTCTATATTTTGAGTTATAACAACATTTAACAACCCCCTTTTTTCTAGATCAGCCAGCGCATAATGGGCATAATTTGGCTTTGCTTTGCCAAAAGTATCATAGAAAATCGCTTTAATCTGCTGCCATGATTTGTCTGGAAACTTATAAAAATGTTGAATATCCAAAAAAACGGGGTCTATTTTAGCCCACAATCCATTTTCGCCTCGAAAAGGAGGTATGCCGCTCTCAACCGAAACTCCCGCACCCGTGAACGCCGTCGTATGGGTTGAGTTTCTGATTAACTTCACGGCTTGGATTAATGCACTATTTGGGGTTGGTGACGGCATCTATTGTTCAGGCTCTAATTTTACTTTCATACTCTGGAAAGTACTTTTTGATGATTCTTAAATTAAATGCAGTCAGTATGGATTCTTTGGATTCTCTTGCCAGCAAAAACTCAAAAGACCTTTTGATCAATTCCTCTTTAGTTATCTTTCCAGCCCTTAAATTCTGATAGTACTCATCGTCTAAAGTTACTACGTGTTTCGTTTTGGAACCCCTTTCTGTTACAACTACTGCAAACTCTTGTTCACTCTTCCGGCTGACTTCAATCATTTGATAGTTCCTTCAACCAATCAGTTAAGGCTGTTTTGATATCTCCCTTCTTGAAAAAAAGTCGCATGCCTCTTTCTTGTAATCTTGCTATTCCTTTTTTCCCAATATGCGCCGAAATAATGACCGCACAGTCATCAATAAGGTCATACACATCCAGGGTTTTTAAATGTTGCAGGGTATTTTCATAAGGATTTGTCCGTCTTTCGACAAGCCTAAAGTCCATTCCATCTTCGATTTCATAAATAAACATCTCTTTTGCCATGCCCAGCATCTTAGGAAAAATATTGATTCCATCGTTCGTCGGAACAGCGATCTTAATGGATTTCACGCAGACTTTTCCGCTTTTAACAATCGAACATAATTTTTAACGAAGAAAAACTCCTCAAAACCAGAAAAACCATAATCCGACAGGGTAGGCTTCCAATCTCTTTCAATAAAATCAAAGGCATATGGACATTCGATTTTCTTAAAAATGTAACGATATACCGACGGCATCTCATCCAGGCTAAATTCCGCATAATCCAGCATAAAAAAACTACCGCCAGGTTTCAAATGATTTCCAACATTTTGGAGAACCGTTTGGCGGACTTCATGCGGAAAGCCATGGATGACGAAACTGATGAATATCTTATCAAATCGCTCTGTCAGGGAGAACGGCTGGTCAATTCTTTGCCGGATAAAAGTAACATTCGGATGTTTTGCGCATTTTTTATGAAACTGCTCCTCCATAATCGGCGAAATATCCAAACCGGTTATGGCGCCATCATCTCCCAAATACTTTGTCATAATACAGGCATTGTGCCCGGTGCCACAGCCCAAATCGAGGATCTTATCGCCGGGCTGAATATCCATTACCCTTATTGCCCGGTGAATGAAGGGGCTATAAAGACCCAGCGAGGCGGTATTCATTACTTTGTCATAATTCTTCGCTGTGAAGGAACTTAGCTCAACCCCTGAGTCGGGATACATTTTCACTCGTTTTGTTTTCATACTTTGCAATTAACTCCTCTAATAAAATAAATTGACATAATCATAATCGTGATAAATAACCCAAAAAAAAGATTAAATCCAAATTCACTGATAATCCATCCGCCCAAAAATGGAAAAATAACCGGGAAAATGCTACCCGCTCCCGAAAGACCTGTATATAAGGCTCTGTTTTGCTCCGTGGTAACTTCCAGTAAAATCCCATTGATTGAAATCGTATGAATCGTATAAACAATGCCGCCCAACAGGAAAACATAGGGGAAGAGCGTCGGACCGGGCAGTAATAAAATAAACAGCGGAATCAAGATTGCGATAATGGTCGTAACATACAACATGACTTGGTATCTTACCTTACCAGAAAAATAGAAAAGTACACTTCCGGATAGAATACCGCCAATAACCTTCAAAACCAGAAAGTTGCCGATATCCTGGCTGTCTGCGGAGAATAATTTCTTGGCATACAGAACCAGAAAAGGCATCAGTACGATACTAATTCCCTGAGTATTGGTTAAAAACAGATAACTTCTCCACTTTTTATTAATACGAATTTCCTGCAAAATGGTATCGATAAAGTTTTTAAAACCGGAAATTTTAAAATTGGAAGCGGGAATTTCCCTTATTCTCCATAGTCCCAGAGAGGCAATTCCTAGAAGTATGGCGGCTACAAAAAATAAGGCGGCGTAATTCATTGGATAATGATACGCAACGAGAACTCTCCTCACAAGGAATGCCGACAAGAAAACAACAATACTGGATATTACCTGCTTGATAGAAAAGAACACCTTCCGTTTTTCCTGAAATACCGATTTCCCCAAAATGTCAACATAACTGATGTTGGCAAAGGCGCCACCGAATGAAAACAAAGCAATTAAAATAAAAATAGACCAGATTATCAACGCGTCAGCAATATGGGTTGAAAACCAAAATAACAGTGCCATTGCGCCGAGAGAGAAGATACGGGCGTTAATACCATCCAGCAGGTACTTTTTTTTTGAAGAACGGTTGCTTAGGAACGGAGCGAAAAACAGTTGCGCAAATTTTCCACCCCCTAACATGATCGCCGTCAGGATTCCCAACTGAAACGAGCTACTACCGGCATCCACCATCATCGCCGGAATAATTGTCTCCACATCCATAAAGTTTACAGCTAATGCCAGAAAAACGGCATGCCATAAAAAGGCATAATAGTTTTGTTTTGATGTTTGTTGGTTTAATTCCATTGTGTAAATCTACTTCGTACGGATGGTTACATGCCGTTTAGTTATACATCCTCTGAATATTATAATCAAAACACCTCCTAACATCATGCAAAAACAGAGAATTTGCCCCATAGTAAAAGGTCCTAATACAAATCCAAGCTGAGAATCGGGTAGGCGCACAAATTCGATAAAAAAACGCACCAGCCCGTATCCGATGAGATACATAGAGAAGAAAAAACCATCAAAGACTTTCAGTTTTCTCAATTCCCACAAAAGCATAAAGAGAATTAATCCTTCAAAAACGGCCTCATAAAGTTGAGAAGGATGGCGCAATTGACCGCTTGCGTCCAAAGGGAAATACATTCCCCATGGCACTGTAGTCACTCGACCATAAAGCTCGCCATTCATAAAGTTGCCAAGTCGCCCAAACGTGTATCCTAAAGGAACCGCTGGAGATAAAAGGTCTGCAAAATGCCACAGATTGATATTGTTTTTTCGAAAAAAAATGACAGAGGCAAAAATAACCCCAATTACACCGCCATGATAAGACATTCCTGAAATTCCTATGAAGCGAAAACCATCTGAAAAATCGAACGGGCTTATTATCTCTAAGGGATTAGCAATGTAATATTTAAAGTTGTAGAAAACGACATATCCCAGTCTTCCCCCAATAATCACTCCCAAAATTGCCCACATAAAATAATTTTGGACAGTCTCTTTTGAATAATTATACTTTTCATCATTTATTCTATACATAACTAACAAATAGGTAACTGCGAAGGCAACAACATACATCAGACCATAATAGCGTAACTGAAAAGAGCCAATTTCAAAAATATTAGGGTTTATATGTTTAGGAATATTATTCCACCAACTCAAAATTCACTCCTACTAAATAATTGGGAATTCTTTTTTCATTTTGGTACTAAATAGAGTAATTCTTCTCGCCAGCGAAAATCGTTACCTTTAACCAGTTTTCCGGAGCTACAAACGGACAGGCGTAACGATCGCTGTAGGCACACCATGGATTATAAGCCCGATTAAAGTCGAGAATCCAATTTCTCTGGGGAGTCTGATGTTCCTCCCTATCAATATCTAGATAACGCCCCGCCCCATAGGTCTCCTTTCCGCTGGTTTCGTCCCGAAAAGGAATAAACAGTCGTTCTTCCTTCGGAGAACTCTTATAAGCCTGCAATTTGCACGTAGTGTTGTCAATCGTAAACTCAAATTCTCCCCATATAAGATACTCTCGGTCATTTCCTTGCGTGTCCTCTATGGTTAATATATCTTTATGCGCATGTTCGAGGAGACGTAGTTCAAAACGATAGTCCGGATCAGGGAGATAATAATCCAGCCCACTAAATTTCCGACGATCCTCAGACGATAATGGCGATTGAGAATGCAGTTTGAAAAATTCATCCTTTTCTCTGCGCTCAAATCTGATAATCTCTTCCCATTTGGATATATCCATCATTGCACCTATTTTAAAATATTAACTGGCATTCCGCTAAAATATTTCCCTATAGCAAACAGTTTGGCCATTGATGATCCATTGCCTTTGTGAACTATTCTATTTCCAGCCTCTACCGCCACCTCTTCCGCCGCCTCTTCCATCATGAGTCCCTCTACCTAAGCCTCTGCCCATCCCTTTTCCGAAACCTCTTCCCGCGCCAGTTCCCATACCTCTGCCCATACCAGATCCCATGCCGAAACCAAAATTTGGCAAATTATTTTCCTGATTTGGCGGAATATTCTGACGTGAATCTGCCTTGGAATAAACAGCGTCCCGGGGACAGACCCGAGCGCATTCTCCACAATCTATGCACTTATTCCCGTCAATCACGGCTTTACCGGCAACCATCGATATCGCCTGAGTAGGGCAGACATTGACGCAGATTTTACATCCAATACATTTTTCCTCATCTATATAAAACATTCTCAAAACCGCCTTTCTTCACTTTTTACGTTACCTATGGATGTAGTTTTCACATTTACAATAATCCCAACCTTTTCAATTCTAATTTATTATTTTCCGCAATAACTTTTTTATTTTATAGTTCAATGATCTGACCAACACCACCGGTAATCGTTTTATCTGGGTACAATCTCTTGATTTCACCGATGGCTTGCGTACAGTGCGTCGGGCATATTATCCGAACATTTTTCAGAATATCAAATTCCCTGAATCCATGAAATCCTCCTATAACGGCATCGATAGCGCCATAGGCTTCTGCCGCTTGCATAATGGCCTTTAAACCCGGGTGGGAGCAACCAACAATCAGCACGATTCCCTTTTCGGTTCTGACAATTAATGACTGCTCAATACCAGCCAGTTCACCAGTGGAATAAAGTTGATTACCAATGGCACAAGATTCCGACACATGAATGACTTTTGCGGCATTTCGCACTCCTCGCAGTGAAGCGGGGATAAAAACAGTTACCCGGTTATTTTTTGCTAAAAACGCAGACAGTCCGCCCGTATGGTCAAAATGGTGATGAGAAATAAAGACTATATCGATGGATAACGGATCAATGTTCATTTTACGCATGTTTCCCAAGAGAATGTCGCCATCTCCACCGGCATCAAACAAGATTTTTTTGTCGCCAAATTCAACGACAGCCGCAAAGCCCCAATCACTCTGCAAATCCTCTCGAATTGTTGTATTGTCGTAAACGATTTTTACCACCATTTATTCACCTATTCGATAATGTTGTTTACGGTATATGTATCAATGTCGCTATCTGGCCTACGACAATCAGATCGATACAAATACAATCCCGCATATCTATGAAATTTTACCAACAATTTATTTGACAACCCCAGTTCGGACACGTAAATCTCTATCTCTGTTTTTCAGACCATGTATTTTATTCCAACCGTTCAGTGATGATGAACTTATAGAATTGGGGCAGATAGTTTGCTTGTCAACCCTGTCCGCCCCCTTAACTACTTGGACTCAGACTCCAACTCATCGATTCTTTTATTAATCTCTTTAAGTTCCTTATCGTAACCCGCCGCCAGGGTTTTCAGTGCTTCCAATTCCTGTTCTTTAGAAGACGCCCCCCAATATAACGGCGAACCGTAATAAGCCGGAACAGCATTATACCCGAAACCTCTGCCAAATCCACCACCGAATCCTCGTCCAAAACCGCCGCGAAATCCGCGACCAAATCCTCCGCCAAATCCGTACCGCGCACCGATATAGGGATCGGTATATCCCGGACGTCCAAAACCGGCACAAAATCCGGCAGATCTACCCGTCATCGGCCCCATTCCATTTGGACCTGTTCCATCACCTCTTGGCATTTTATACCTCCTTGTTATTATTGTTTTTCTAACTTCTCGTCATAATTGCACCGCACTTAGGACACTTTCGCTGAGTGCAGGGCAGTCCTCTTTGATGTGCTTCAACATAACCACATTTCGGGCAAACACAGTTTCCACTTGGACCACCGGCAACCGCGCCACCCATCCGTCCACGACCTCCAGTTTGTCCCTGGCCTCTTCCAAGACCAGTACCCGCTCCCATTCCGGAAGGACCTGTTCCATCACCTCTTGGCATTTCATATCTCCTTTCGATTAAGTTAAATGACCGCGACCTCTCCGAAAACCACCACACTCACCGTGACCGCGCCTAGTAAACCATTCATTTAAATGGACAATATTAGAAGAACCACAGTTACGGCAAGTTTTCGTTAGTTCTTCGAGAGAATCAAAACGCTGAAATTCGCCACAATCCATACAGCGCACCATTTGTGTCGAAAATGAATAATTGCCGCCCTCTATTACCAATTCTTTGACTCCGACGATTGCTTCCGCAACTTTTTTCCGGGCTTTTTCGATCGTACGAGTGAAGGTAGGACGAGAGACTCCCATAGCCTTAGCCGCTTCCTTATGATCCAACCCATCATTATCCGCCAAACGAATGGCTTCATATTCTCCCAAGGTTAGATATACCCGTTCCAAAAATCTGGCAGGCACTCCCACTGGTTTTAATCCTTGTACTTTCGGGGGTTCCTGAACTCTCTGCTCCTTTGTGGGTCTCGGCATTTATTTTTTTCCTAACATACTTCAATAGCAAATATAATGAACACATGTTCATAATACAAGCATTTTATCTAAGTCATAATGAGGCATATTTTAAACCATTTTACTTAAAATATCCTTCCCAAAACATCCTTCTAAAGATTGTTGAACAATCTTAGCAATTTCAGGCTAACCAATGAAAATGGAATGGGAAAATCCATCCAATGAATCTTCCTGGCCAATTGGATAAGTGCTTTAATCCTCTCAAATGAAACCTGAGACCCGTATAAAATAAAAACCGACTACGATCCAAAGCCACCGTAGATAGTAATTAAACAAGGCTATTTCCTGACAAACTATATTTCAGTCACTTTTGGGAACCATCGGCCGGTGTTACGCTGATAGTCAATATAAACTTGACCATATTTTGCAATTAAAATCCGTTCTTCATAAATGGCAATCCGATTATAAAAAAGGAAAATCAGTAACCAGATTGCCAGAGAGACCAACGAAAGACTCGACGCCACGAGACCGAGATAGACCAGTAGGCTTGATAGATAAACCGGGTGGCGAACATAGCGAAAAGCACCCGTCGAGACCACACCAGCCGGACGCCGATCTGCATCCACCACAAAATGACTATAATTAATGATTACTCCGCTCAATATCCAGAGCGGAATTGCAATCGTCAATCGGATTACATTAGGAATTGTTTCCGATAGAAAAGTCGTCCAATTCAGCCAGAAAGAATCGGCCAACCAGACCGTTACAAAAATCGCCAAGGCAATTAACTGTCCGGTATCGCCCCAAGGATGTTCTCCTTTTTTTTCTTTGATCTGTTCAGATGACATGATGTATTTACTCCCTGCGTGAAATCTATTCTTTGGACGGTTCGGATTCAGTTTGCGCGTTCTCATCAGTATTGTGTGGTAGATGGGTCTTTTTTTGGGATTTTATAACAAATCAGCATCCTTTTGCATCCGATGTCGTTATTAACTGTTCCTTCGTCTTTATTTTTTCATCGTGTTTTCGATTCTTGAGGGTTATTCCACTTTCTTCCACCTATAACTTCCAATAAATATTGTGCCTATTGCAAAACCGGATGATCGCCCAAAGGCACATAGTCCAGATCAATCCCCAAAGAAGTCCATTATAACCTGTTTTATCCAGCAGAAAATGTTGCCAAACCGGACAGTTAAAAATTCCCGACCATTGCGTTAACGTCTGGTTCGGATAACCAGAAAAAAACGCTTCAACTCCCAGAGCGCGGAATGTCAGCCGCATGACAATTTGCATGAAATACGCCAGCAACGCATTAACGCCGAGAACGCAAAACGGCGTTGTCCATTTTTTATATCCTTTGAGATCGACTAGATAATAAATACCAACGAATACCAAACTCGCCAGTCCTGCCGTAAACATAGCATAAGAGGCAGAAACATCTGCTTTATTAAAACAAAGTTTCCATGTTTCGGTCGAGTAACCGATCCAATGAATTGCATAACCGCCGAACATAAAGACTCCCGCCAGCGTTAATCCCTGACGAACAATCTTCCGACTCTCTTTTATGGCAACTGCTTCACCCAGCAAAACGCCAACCATCGTGATGCAGGCATAAGAAATGGAAACCCATGGGAGACAATGAACTCTCAGCGGGCGCGTCAGCGAACCATCCAATTGTCCAATTTTAAAGAAAGGCTGACTCGTATCACCAAAATTCAGCCACCAACCAACAAATTGAGACATAACAATATGGAAAGCGAGCAGACTAAAAATCAGTCCCCATCTTCCCCGACGCGACAACTGCATCGAAAATGATGCGATGAGATAAGAGAGCGCAATCGCCTGAAGAATTCCCCACCACCACGAAATTCCGAAGATGAGACTGATGTACAAAACGCCTGCAAAATAAAGTTTGAACGTTCGGGTAAAGACGCGCCGCCGCCATTCTTTCCCTCTCGTCAATCGGCTAAGCGGAATACAAAGCCCCACGATAAACACGAAAAACGGAGCGACCAGATCAGTTAAAGTTAGACCAATATTCCTCAGATTTGCTTCAGGCAACGAAGCAATTTGTTTATCGGTCAGACCTTCCGCTTTTTTTTCTTCAACAATTTGTTCCCACGCGGCTTCGGAATGATGCCATGTCGAGACCGGCAAACTTCCAAACCACGACATTTGTTGCGGCAAATTTCGGTACCCCGCCACCTGAATGACAAAAACCATGAGAAAAATTGTCAGTCCGCGAAATGTATCAATCGCGTCGATTCTCATCGAAGCAGAACGGCTATTATTCACCAAAAAGCCTCCAAAACATAAAAGAAATAAACCTATTCAATCTATTACCAAGATTAACTGCCCGAGTACACGGAGAAATCAGAGAGAATATTAGATACAATTTTATCCGTCCGAGGTGAACAAGTTTTCAACTTTACCCCAACCTTACCCACGAATTTATCCCCAACTTCCCCTCTCAAATACACAATCCTAATCAACTTGTTCCACAAGCCCATTTTTCAAAGCATAACTCATCAGTTCAGCATTATTTCGTAATCCCGTCTTCTCCAAAATCCGAGACCGATTCGTACTGATCGTTTTGACGCTTAAATTTAGTTCTGATGCGATTTCTGAAACCATTTTGCCGGCCGCTAGCATTTTCATCACCTGAAACTCACGGTCAGAAAGTCTTTCGTGAAGTGGCTTATCTGAATGTGTATTGACTTCAGACGCTAATTTGATCGCTAAAGATGGATTGATATATTTGCCTTTATGAAAAATTTGCCGAACAGCAGACAAGAGTTCGACTGATGCGCTGTCTTTAGTTAAATATCCGTCTGCGCCCGATTTCATAACGCGAATTGCATATTGATCTTCAGAATACATGGTTAATACTAAAATCTTTGATGGGATTCCCTGGCTTTTAACTTGTTTAATGATCTCGATGCCACTTTTTCCGGGCAATGAAATGTCCAAGAGAACTACATCCGGTCGATATTTTTCGATCTTGGCAAGTCCTTCGTCGCCGGTTCTGGCTTCGTCGATTATTTCGATGTCGGATTCATCACTAAAAATCTGCTTCAATCCTTCTCGAACGACTGTATGATCATCAACGATCAAAACGCGAATCATGTAATGTCCTTATGATCAAGCGGAATGGTAACTTGAACAATCGTTCCGCCGTTTTCCGAGCCTTGAATATCGACACGTCCTCCAAATGGATGAACACGCTCGCGTACACCGATAAGCCCAAGTGATTGTGGATCGAATATTTTTTCTTCAGGAATGCCGACGCCGTTGTCCCGAATATTCAAATTCAAAATATGGTCTTTGATTTCGAGCCCGGCTTCGACGCGCGTAGCGAATGAATGTCTCGCGACGTTCGTTAGTGTTTCTTGAAATATCCGGAAAATGGCAATTGCACGATTTTGGTCGAGTGCTATTTCCTCCTGACATAATTTTAGATTACACGAAATTCCAGTTCGGTTTTGAAATTCACCGCAATACCATTCGACCGCCGCCGTTAAGCCTAAATCGTCAATTAACCCAGGTCTAAGTTCTGTAGAAATTCTCCGCACCGTTTGAATCGTGGAATCAATGAGTTGTGACATAGATTCGATCTTGTCGATAACCGTTTTTTGATCTGGCGTAACCTTTTTCATCAGCCAGTTCAGATCCATTTTCAAGGCCGTCATCGATTGCCCAAGTTCATCGTGAATTTCACGGGCTATATTGGCGCGTTCTTCTTCACGGATTGATTGTAAGTGCGCCGAAAGATTCCTTAACTGATCGCGCGAGTTTTTCATCTCCCTTTCAACCAGTTTCCGGTCGGTGATATCGATGACAATCCCCCGAAGACCGGAAGTCAAGCCATTCTGCCGGATCGGATGAGAAAAGATTAACGCTTGAAAAACGCTCCCGTCTTTGCGCAGAGCGGTGTATTCGTATCCTTCAACCTTTTTGCTTTTTAAAATGTGATAAACATTTTCAGTGACCCGTTTTCTATCTTCCGGGACGAAGAGTTGAGCAAAATTGACACCTTTTACAATATCTTCCTCCGAATACCCAAATGTCTCATAACCATATTGATTGGTAAAACGGCACTTTCCATCAATATCGAGTTCAAAAACTGTTTGCGGTAGATGATCGACCAATTCGCGAAAATCGTTTTCGCACCTGCTATTTTCGTTTCTCGAAGGCATATTCAATCGGGCAAATCAAACGCGTCTTCCAGTGCGGTTTTTGCCACATCCATCTCCTTTTCATCGATAACCAAACTCACGGATGAAATACTCGTCGAAATGCCGAGAATGTTTATTTCTGCCCGACCCAGCGTCGAACACGTCTGTCCGGCAATCAGCGGCTTCTCGCGAAAATGCGGTCCATAAATGCAGATGATGCCGACATCTTCCAACCAGCGATCGCCTTTTGCATGGACGACATCGCGAAGTCCTTCGATAATCGACTGCACTTTTTTCTTGAATCCCGACTGAAAACAAAAAGTAATGTCGGCAGTCCCTTCACAATTCCAACTTTCAGTAATGAACTCGATGTTGACTTGATTTTGTCCAAGAAAGCTAAGCACTTTCCCGGCAATTCCAGGTTGATTAGGCGCCGATAAAATCGAAACCATAACCAGATCATGATTTTCGATGATCCCACCAATCTTGATCTTTTCGCTTTTATCAGGTTCTTGTATTAATTCCATCGGTGTCATTTTACTACCGAAAATCAGCGAAGTTTATTTTGTCAGACATTTTTTAATAATTTCAACCAATCGGTTCGGCATGACCGGTTTTTCGATGAACTCATCGACAGGCAATGTGTCGGAATCCTTTTCAAACTGGATACCCATTTGTTGAGACACAGCCGTTAGCATCACAATTGGAATACCGGCGATTTCCGGATTTGCGCGAATGTCGTGTGCGACTTCAAATCCTTCGTCCCACGTCGCCATCATCACGTCGAGAATGACCAAATCCGGACGAATTTTGAGGATTTCCCCCATTCCTCTCGTTCCATCTTGCGCGTCAAACACTTCGTAGCCATTCTTTTCCAGCGTCAATCTCAGAACTTCTACAAGGTCGATATCATCATCAATAATCAGTATCTTTTTTTTCATAGCCCATCATCTATGTTTACTTCAAATGCCGTAGGAAATTACTCTTAACATTTCGATTTCGCAATATTATCCTTTCCACAAAATCGAATTAGTTGATCGCCAAATTCATCAATGCCTTCTTTAGTTATAGATGAAATCTGTGAAATGGTAATTTTTGGATTGATTTTCAGGATATTAGATTTTAAAAATTCTAAATCAAAATCCAGGAACGGAAGCAAATCGATCTTGCTAATAAACGCATATTGGCAAACACGAAACATGAGCGGATATTTGAGCGGTTTGTCTTCTCCCTCGGTAACACTGAGTAAAACGACATTCAATGCCGCGCCCGTATCAAATTCCGCCGGACAAACCAGATTCCCGACATTTTCGATGAAAATGATGTCCATTTTCTCTAAGTCGAGCGGCTCTAAAGCGGGTAAAATTACCTCCGCACACAAATGACAATCGCCGCCAAACAGCTCGGTATTGATTTGTGATATGGGAACGTTCAACGGTTGTAGCCGCTTCGCATCGCAAGTTGTTGTAATATCTCCCTCGACCACGCCAACGCGAATGCCTTTTTTCTGAAGACTCGGGATTAGGTTCTCCAGAAGTGCGGTTTTCCCGGAACCTGGCGAACTCATAATATTAACCAGTAATGTATTGGAACGAATCATCTTCTGTCGTATTTCATCTGCAGTCTTCGCATTCGCTTCCAGCACTTTTCGAACAATAAACAGTTCCACGTTAACTCCTATTCCTCATTTATTTCGATGGATTCAATAAACATTTCAGAACCTGAAAGCATTTCGATTTCGGTTCCAGAGCAATTTTGGCAAACAAATTCAGGTTCATCGATCGTTGATTCGGCGCCACACGACAGGCATCTGATTTTAATCGGCAATATTCGAATTACCAACTCCGCGTTTGCGAGATCCGAATGCTCTTTTTTGATCGTGTTAAAACCGAATGTTAGCGACTCAGGTATGATTGCGTTCAGTTTGCCCGCCACAAAAACAATTCTACTGATTTTTTGAACAATCTGCCGTTTTTCGATCTCATCTTCCACAAGCGTGATGATATTTTCTGCAATTGTCAGTTCGTGCAAAATCTCATCTCCGTCTTTAATTCTATCGTTTTCATCAACATATTCTGGGCAACTGTTCCGTTGTCAGCATGTCGAGAATCCTATAACTGCCGATACCGGTTTTAAGTAAAACTTTTCCTTTCGGCTCATCGATTACTTCTCCAATGACAGTGGCGGAATTGTCCTCTGAGAATGATTTCATGATTGATAATGCATTTCCAGCAGATTTTCCCCCGACTATTGCAACGACTTTTCCTTCGTTTGCCAAATATAGCGGATCGAATCCCAGCGGTTCACACAATCCGCGCACCGATTCGCGGACAGGAACCAGATTTTCGTCAATGCGAATCCCGAATGGCTGTTTCCAGACAAATTCGTTCAAAGTAGTCGCCAGTCCGCCTCGCGTTGGATCCCGCATGATTCGTAAATCTGTAATCTCATCGACCATTTTTTGAGTCAACCGACTGATTAAAGCGCAATCGCTGATGATCTCGGCGGAGATATTAAATTCCTCACGTGCTTTAATGATGGCGGCTTCGTGATCGCCCATCCAGCCGCTGACGATTATCACATCGCCAACTTGAACCGATTTCAAACTCAGCCGGGCTTTAGAATGTTGAACGCCGATTCCTGCGGTATTGATGAAAATTCCGTCAGCGGCACCATGTTCAACAACTTTCGTATCGCCTGTGACAATCTGAACGCCAGCAAGGTCAGCCGTATTTTTCATCGAAATGACGATTTTTTCTAATGTATCAAGTTCAAATCCTTCTTCGAGGATCATCGCGCAAGATAAATAGAGCGGCGTCGCTCCGCAAACCGCCAGATCGTTGACCGTTCCTGTCACCGATAATTTTCCGATATCTCCGCCGGGGAAAAAGAGTGGCTTAACGGCATGCGAATCCGTCGTAAACACAATTTTTCCGCCCGGATTTTCAAGGATCGCCGAATCGAGAAGTTCATCCAGAAGATGATTTGAAAAATGCTTTACAAACAGCGAATGAATCAATTCATGAGTCAATTTCCCACCGCTTCCATGTGCCTTAACGATTTTTCCGGTTACTTCACTCATTATAAATTTTTATTAACCTTATTGTATTTAAACCATGCCGCGCAGGCGCCTTCCGAACTCACCATGCAAGCGCCGATCGGATTCTCCGGCGTACAGTTTTTCCCGAAAAGCAAGCAATCAGACGGCGTTTTGACACCTCTCATAATCTCGCCACACAAGCAGGCGGGATTTTCTGTGATTTCTGTCCGCGGAATATCAAATATTTTAGCCGCATCGAATCCAGAATATTTTGACCTGATCCGCAAGCCACTGTTGACTATCGACCCAAGTCCACGCCAAACCGAATCACTCGGCTCAAAAACGCGATTGATTACTTCGAGCGCACGGAGATTTCCTTCGGGACGGACAGCACGTTTATATTGAATCTCGACACGACTGTTACCATCGATAATTTGCCGAACGATCCGGTAAATCGACTCGAGAATATCGTTTGGTTCGAAGCCGGATACGACACAAGGAACGTGGTAATCGCGGGATAAAAAGCCAAAAATCTCACCGCCGGTAATTGCGGAAACGTGCCCCGGACAAATGAATCCGTCAATCATCGTTTCCCCAGAATCCAGAAGCGCTTTCATTGCATAAGGCATTGTTTTATGTCCACATAGAACGTAGAAATTCCTGATTTTCCGTCTTTCCGCCAATAGAATGACTGAGGCAACCAATGGCGCGGTTGTTTCAAATCCGATTCCCAAAAAGACGACCCTTTTCGATGGATTGGATTCTGCCATTTCAAGCGCCTCAGACGGCGAGTAACAGATCCTCACATCTGCGCTGGAAGATTTTTCCTGCTGGAGACTGGATTCGCTTCCCGGAACGCGCATCATATCACCAAAAGTCGCCACGATCGTTCCTTTTTGCCGGGAAATAAAAATAGCCGCGTCGATAAAATCATTCGGCGTGACGCAAACCGGACAGCCAGGACCGCTGATCAGTCTTAGATTTTCCGGTAACAAAGCGGTAATTCCATACCGAAAAATAGCAACAGTGTGACCGCCGCAAACTTCCATGATCGAAATTTGTTTTTTCGGCATCATTCTCCAAATTTCCGACGAGATTTTCGCAGCGATTTCGGGATCACGGAATTCGTCAATGAATTTCATCTTCTCCCTTCCCGTTTGGCGACAGTTTCGCTTATTTCGTTCCAGATTCCAAGCGTTTCAAGCGCCGCCGCCACATCCAACTTCTCAATGGCAAATCCTGCGTGAACAATAATATAATCGCCGATTTTTATGCCAGAGAGCAGATCGAGATTCGCACGATAAATGACTCCGCCGACATCCGCTTCTGCGACATTGTCCTGAATTTTGATAACTTTCATCGGAATAGCCAAACACATAATTCGTCAGTTCTCCATCGATTGTTCTTTCTTTGCTACAGCGCTTGCGATAAGCAATTGTCCAACGGAAATTCCGCCATCGTTCGGCGGAACGCGCCGATGCGTCCAAACATGAAATCCGTTTGCTTTTAATAGTTCATTAAGCATTGTCAGCAGATGAATATTCATAAAAACGCCACCACTCAACACAACATCGTTGACGCCAACCCATTGTCTTATTTTATCTGTCACATCAGAAAGTACATTCGCAAGTCCGCAGTGAAATTTCGCAGAAATCAGTCCTGCGTCTATCCCATTTAAAACATCCTCGACAACTTCTGCAATGACTTCTTTCCATTCAAGTATAAACATGTCGTTTTGACTTTCAATTGTAAATGGGTACGCGTCAACCGTCACACCAGCAATTGACTGTTCAAATTCAATAGCCGCCTGCCCTTCATAGTGAATATGATTTCGGATTCCGGCAATCGCCGCCACGCCGTCGAATAGTCGTCCGCAACTTGAAGTGATTGGCATATTTATCTGATTCTCAATCGCTTTCAGGATTATTTCCAAATCGTCCGGTTTAACAGTTTTCAAAAACGGCAAATCATATTTGACAAATTCTTTCCCAAAAACCTGATGCAGATAACCAACTGCCATTTGCCATGGATTTCGGATCGCAGAGTTTCCGCCGGGCATTCCTACATTTTTAAAATGTGCCAACCGCCAAAATCCATCAAATTCTGCCAATAAAATCTCGCCGCCCCAAATCGTTCCGTCGCTTCCATATCCTGTGCCGTCCAAAACGATTGCCAACGCCCGGGAAATTCCGTTCTCTACCATACATGAAACCGCATGCGCATGATGATGCTGAACACCGATTTTGCGAATTTTCCTTCCGGACTGAGTTTCAGATAAATATTCCGCCGCGAATCGCGTGCTCAGATAATCTGGATGAAGGTCGAATGCCACAATTTCCGGATCGATGTCAAAGACTTTCCGATAATGTCGAATGCCGGAATCGAAAGATTGCAAAACTTCAATATTTTCCATATCTCCGATATGCTGGCTGAGATAGACTTGATTGTTTTTCGCCAACGCGAATGTGTTTTTTTGTTCGGCGCCGCAAGCCAAGATTGGTTGATCGAATTCCCAATCCAAAGATATTTGTTCGGGAGAATATCCTCTGGCTTTTCGGATCGGATATTCGTGTCCTTCCCAAATTCGTATGACGGAATCGTCGCACCGAGTTTGAATTCGCCGGTCGTGTATCAAAAAATAATCCGCTATAGCGGTTAATCTGGCAATTGCATCATCATTTTTGAAAACGATTGGTTCGTCGCTTATATTTCCACTGGTCATCACCAACGGTTTTGGGTAAAAATGAAAAATCAGATGATGAAGCGGCGAATATGGCAACATCGCGCCGATAAATTGATTCTTGGGCGCTACCGAAGGTGAAATTTCCCTGTTTGTCTTTTTCCTAAGTAAAACAATTGGATGCGTAACCTGTTGAAGGAGAGCGCGTTCGGCGTCAGTAACTTCACAATATTCTTCTATCATCGCCAGATTTGGAAACATCACCGCAAACGGTTTATCCTCGCGGAATTTTCTGGCTCTAAGCGTGGCAACCGCGGATTCATTCTCCGCATTACAGGAAAGATGAAAACCGCCGATTCCTTTGACGGCAACAATTTTTCCATCGGAATAAATCTTAGAAAGAACATTAAAAATCTCTTCATTTTGAAAAGAATCGCCACCGATCAGGTTAACTTTCCCATCCTTGCTGAGAAGATGAACACGCGGGCCGCAATTCGGGCAGGCGTTCGGCTGGGCGTGAAATCGGCGATCCTGTGGATCATCATATTCACGTTGACAATCCGGACACATCGCAAAATCCTGCATGGTCGTTAATCCTCGGTCATACGGAACGTCCAGAGTTATCGTGAAACGGGGACCGCAATTCGTGCAATTAATAAAAGGATATAGATATCTTCGATTTGTGGGATCGAATAATTCTTTCAGGCAATCATTACAAATGTCCAGATCCGGCGAAATCCGGGCGGTTTTTTCTGTCTCAGGTTGACTGTTAAAAATATTGAATTCCTGATATGTTTCGCGTTCTGAAATGGCTACGACTGATAACTCGTCTATTTGACTATGTTTCGGTGCTTCATTTCGAACATTTTTAAGGAATTTCTCCAGATCGTTTTTTTTACCTTGAATCAGAACCGTGACGCCGCCACTTGTATTGACTACGTAGCCGGTTAATCCACACTCATTTGCCAAGCGAAAAATAAACGGTCTGAATCCGACGCCCTGAACCACACCTGAAATGTTGAGTCTGTAAGTTGACAAATCTCTCCTGTTATTGATCAAAAAGAGTCCTTTTTAAAAACTATCTGCAATATATCATTGAAAAATTAATAATCGGAGAAAAATTTCCGCTACGATATTTTCGCTATACAATCAGGTTGATTGTTCTGTACAGAATTGACCCGATTGGCAACAGGATAAAATTCAAGATCACCAGAAAATGGTTTCAGTAGATTCATCGCCGAGGCTGGAGAAAAATTTTGACAACCCAGCCATGCATTGAGTGCAGATTCGGTGAGAATCGCAGGCATCCGTTCGTGAATGAAACGCAGTTGCGAATTCGCTGATGTCGTGATGACAGTATAGGTAAGCTTTTGTTCGCCTGTTGGTGATTCCCATCGGTTCCAGAGTCCCGCCATCGGCAAAATCAGTCCGTCGGAATGATGAATAAAAAACGGCTGTTTATGTCCGACTTCCTGCCTCCATTCGTAGTAACCGTCGGAAATGACAACGCAACGATTGGAATCGACGAGATTTGAAAACGAAGGCTTCTCAAAAATTGTCTCGGCGCGGGCATTGATGAAAATTGGCAGGCTATTCGGATCCTTCGCCCATGAAGGAATCAATCCCCATTGCATCATTCTCACGACACGTGCGTTTTCACTTACCAAAATTGGGACAAAATTCGTCGGCGCGATGTTATAACTCGGCTGATATGGAACCGATTCGTCCCACATCTGGATCGAGAGTTCCTCGATGATTTCCATTTTCCCTTTAGTCAACGTCTTCCGACCGCACATAGGCTTTCCCAGTTAATGATGTTAGTTATTCATCTCATTCAAAATCTTTTTGAATATACACTTTCCGTTCAGGAAACCAAATTACTTTTCCCAATTAACATTCCTTCGCAAACATCACTTCTCTGACGGAACGTTTGTAAATCGGCGCCGATTCTTTGGGTGTCATTTTTTCCGCTGTCTGCTGAAGACTGGCAAGTTTTTCAACGGTCACGGTGTATGTGCCGTAAGCCTCTTCGACTTTCCCACGCAGGACGAACAGCGTTTCCCAATGCAATAAATCGCCGAATTGCTTATAAACCTCCGGAAACATCACACACTCGAAAATATCGGTTTCATCCTCAAACGTGACAAATTCCATCGGCTCTTCCCGCTGGGTGAAGGCGACTTTTCGCGTAATGTAAACACCGAGCAGGTTGATCGTCTGCTCGACATAGCGCGAGAGATCAATCGCTTTCTTGATTTTTCCATCAAAAACCGGCAGAAATCGTTTCAGTGGATGTTCGGAAATCGGAAAACCAAACGACTCGATTTCCAGCGACAGAATTTCGTACTCGCTCAATTCCTGACGATGGCTTGCAAACGTCAACGGTCTGCGTTTACCTTTTTGTAGATAAAAACCGGCGACTTTGAACGCGATTTCCTGATGCGTCAATCCAGGCTCCAGATCGGCAAAACAGCGGGAATTCGTCAGCGCCATCGCGTCGGAAAGGTCGATATCGATTCTCGACAGAAAATCGTCCAACGATTTGAAATCGCCAGACTTCCGTTCCTTGAGAATTGCGTCAATCGTCTTGTCCTGAAGCCGGTTGATTGCCATAAATCCTATCCGGATTTTGTCCTTTTTGCCCTTGTATTCACGCTGACTCAGATTGATGTGCGGTGGAAGAATTTGAATTCCAAATCGCCGCGCCTCGCTCAAATAGGCATACGCCGAATAATATCCGCCCTGATTGGTGATAACCGCCGCGAGAAATTCTGCCGGGAAATGCGTCTTCAAATACGCGCACGTAAACGACAGCATCGCATACGATGCCGAATGCGGTTTGCAAAACGAGTATCCGGAAAATGACTCAATCATTTCCCAAAGCGTGTCAGCCAATTTCAGCGAGTAGCCGCGATTCAGAGCGCCCGTGATGAACTTCTTCTTCCAAATCGGCACCAAATGCGCCAGCGCAGGACGGGAAACAACCTTCCGAACGTAATCCGACTCAGCGTATCCAAATCCGGAAATTTCACGCGCCACCATCGAAACTTGCTCTTCATAAACCATGATGCCGTAACTTTCCTCCAAGCATTTTAAATCGGGATGTAAAAGTTTCCACTGCTTGCCGTGAATTCTTTCCAACATCAGGTTAATAAACCGATTCGCCGCCGGTCGAATGATTGACGAATAAATTACGACATGTTCAAAATCTACGCGCCCGGCTTTTTTCAACAGTAACCGTGTCGCCGGGCTTTCGATGTAAAAAATGCCCATTGTCCGTCCGGCTTTCATCATTTCTTCGGTTTCCGGATCACCGATCGGTTGAATTTTGTGATAATCCACGAACTCACTTCGGTAAAAACCGATCTGTCTCAGCGTGTCGCGCACGACGGCGAGCGAACGGTTGCCGAGGATGTCGATTTTCAGTAAACCGGAATCTTCGACTTGATCTTTCTCCCACTCGACGATCTGCACGCCTTTTGGAGCCATCAACACCGGAATGTATTTTCGAATTTCCTCCGGCACAATGATAACGCCGCCGGGATGCACCGAAGAAATCCGAAGTGCGCCGACTACTTTTTCGCTTTGTCGAATAATTTCTTCGAGCGTGTCATCGAGTTCAAGGTTTTGAAAACGCGGATCGGTTTTAATCCACTTCAGAAGTTCTGTCTTTCGCGCAAAATAGCCGATGCGTTTCGTCACGGCTTTGATCTCTTCATTCGACAAACCATAAACTTTACCGACTTCTCGAACAGCGGAGCGCGGTTGCATGAAGACCTGACTCGAAACCATCGCCGCGCGCTCTTTTCCGTATTTCCTAAAAATATAGTCAAGAATGTCATCGCGCTCATCCCACGGAAAATCAATATCGATGTCCGGCATATCAACGCGTTCTGGATGAATGAACCGCTCGAATCGCAGATTGTACCGAATTGGATCGACTTGCGTGATGAAGAGGCAATAACTGACAATCGAAGCGGCGCCAGAACCGCGTCCGATTGTCGATTTTGTCTGTTTGACAATATCCCACACGACGAGAAAATACGGAGCAAAACCTTTTTGCAAAATAAGCAAAAATTCATACTCGATTCGCTGTTTGACAGCATCACTTATCTCGCCGTACCGAACCTTAGCGCCTTCGTAAATCAGATCGCGAAGTTGTTTATTAGCAAGATTCGTCTCCTTGAGCGATAAGCCAGGAAAAATCGTATTCGTGTAAGTCCAATCGGTTTTGCAACGTTCGGCAAGATACTGGGAATTGTTGATTGCATCGAGACTATTCGGAAAGAGTTCGACAATTTCCTTTTCGGATCGAAAAAAATGCCGGCCGCTCTTGAAATCTTCCGCCGTCAATTGCGAGAGCGTGGCGTTTTTATCGATTGCACGGAGGATTTGATGCGTTTTCCAGTCGTCAGATTTCAAAAAATAGACATCGCCGGTCGCCACGATTTCCAGTGAAAATTGCGTCGCCAATCGCCGCGCCTCACGCTCCGAAACGCCCAGCCGAAGTTCAACATACAAGTGCGTCGATGGGAGGAATTGTGCAAGTTCCGCCAAAACTTTTTCTTGATGCGCTAGCACGAAAAGTCCTTCCCGATTGGGCATCAGGATTTCGGTTATTGAAACCGCGTCGCCGTCGTGAACGCGCGAGATCGCCCGGCAGAGATTCTCGTAGCCGTATTGATTTTCCGCCAGCAAAATAATATCGGCAAATGATGTGACGATGTTGGTTCCCGCTATCGGCTTCATATCCTGCTCTTTCGCCCACTGGACAAATCGGATAAAGCCGTAAAACCCGTTAACTTCCGTCAGTGCGAGATGCGTCTGGCGATACGTTTTTGCCTGCGCAATCAATTCCCGAGGCGTCGCCGTGCCAGACATTTTCGAGAAGGTAGAATGCGTGTTGAGATTGACAAACATAATTTTACCTAACCGCTGAGTTCGCAAAAAATGCAGAGGGAACCAAAATATCTTTTTGATTTTTGGACACAATGATTTTTAAAAAATCTCCGTGTCCTTGTGACTTTGTGGTTATCAGGCTGGCCGCATTCATGATTCCGGAGAATCCGTATCTTCTGCGAATATGGTCAACGGCGAGCGAAAGACCATCGTCCTTTTTCGATCGGAATAAATCGAGTTGATTAGCAAGCGGCTGAAAGCGCGTCGCATCGATAACGACCGCACGGACACGGTTTCGGCGGAAATTGGCGGCAAGAAACAGACGAATGGCTTCTTGAACAACTGTCGCATCGTCGTTGAACGCCACCGATCCTTTCCTCGCGTTTTTCAAACCATCGGTATAATGAACTTCGACCGACAACGACCTAGCGATTTGCTTCCGGGCGCGCAGTTGATGTGCCGTTTGTTCGGCAAGATTTCGCACGGCGGCTATCAATTTCGCTTCGTTATTTGTATCTTCCTTTAAAATGGTTTGCTGGATGATGTGATCGCGCAATTGCGGCGGCTGGACGACAGAATAATCCTTGCCTCGCGCCTCCAAAAACAATCGCCGGTAATGTTTCCCAAACAGGATCTCACCCGCGTCGGGTTCGGCGGTCGCTTCCTGTACGTTTTTAACCTGTCGAAGCAATAGGAATTTGACGATCTTGTTGACAGACGGCTCGGCGGTCGCCGGTAAATGTTCCGAATCCAGCGGCGAAAGAAAAACCTGCTCACCGCCCGGCTCCACCCGATAAACCGTCTCCGGAACGACCGCCGTTGCAATCCGGCTGACGAGTTTATTCGCGCTGATACCGACGCGGCTTTCAAGATTGACTTTGAACTGAATATCTTTCGCGATCAGCGAACCCGCCCACAAATTGTCATGATAAACGCCGCTCATGCCGCTCATATCGGCAAAATACTGTCCGAAAACCGTCGGTTCGATCACCGGCGAATAGTGCGCGATTGTTTGATAAACGTACTGGTGCATCTGCGAATAGAGCATGGAATTATACGGCAAAAGAATGACTCCGTGCGACATACGGCGCGCCAGCGAAACCTTCAGCCCTGGGAACAGGCCCTCGGACAATGCTTCCTGCGAAGACGAAACGATCGTCCCATCTTGGCGATTCGATGAAATAATCGCGATCGGGCGCGTCCGCAAACTCACATCCATCATCCGCTCCACCTGAAGCTCAAAATCGGACAGCCGAACATGAAAGACTGAAAAATCGTCTAACCGCGGAGAACGCAGAGTTTCAGTTTGCCAGCCACCGATGAATGTTCCCAACGGCGACAAACGCGGATTCTGATGGATGAACAACTCGCTATTCATATCCTATTCCCTGTCTCTAACGCATTTACCTTCTAAGCATCATCCATACTCTTTCTCTTCTCCGCCATCCCAGCAACCTCCGCGGCTCGTGGTTATTCATACTTCCGGAAGACCGCAAGCACCACGCCGCCGATTTTGAACTCATCATGAACGCCGACGTGAATCACAGCGTATGCCAGATTTCGCGGATGTAGTTCGATTCCGTCTGGCTTCGGATAATACCGCTTGAGCGTCGCTTCATTGTTAATAAACGCCACAATCGTCTGCCCGTTCTCCGCTGACACCTGCTGTCTCACGATCACATAATCGCCATCCTGAATGTTGTCATCGATCATCGAATCGCCTTTGACTCGTAAAACATAATTCCCGGGATATGCATACGAGAGCGGAACCTCGATCGACTCGCGATTTTCAATCGCCTCCAACGGATAGCCGGCGGCAATCAATCCAAGTAGAGGCAAACTGCCCACGCTTTGCTTTCGTTCAGGAATCATCAGCGCACGTTTGGCGTTCGATGCACCCGAACGCTTCAACGCTCCGAAATGCTCCAATTCTTTGACATACCAGTTCACCGTACCAAGCGACCTAATTTTTAAACCGCTCATGATCTCCTGAAACGTCGGCGCTCTCTTATTGACGTCGGTAAAATTCTGAATGAACTCTACAAACCGCTGTTTTTTGGGTGACAATCCTTTTTTCATCGTTTCCTTCCTTTCACTTCGACAAAAACCCGTAAGTAACTCGTAAGTAATATACGGCATCCTTTAGAAAAAGTAAAGAGGAATATTGAAAAAAAGATTAATCAGGTCTTTCCACCTCTTGCAAATTGAATAAATTGATATTGTGCACTCGTCGCCGGTTACTCTACCTTCGAAACTAATTTGGCCAACAACACTAACTGACTATCCCTCACATGATAGTTAAAAATGTTGAGCATCTAATTTTCTCCTTTAAAAATGGTTTCCAGCCATACTTCACTTTAATAAAAAACATTCCGCCATTTAACAGACAGACGGAACGTCTTCGTTTGGGATTCGGATTTTACTGACCATCGATGTTTCATCTAATTTGCCCTGACGGAATTTCGTCAGGTCGCTGACAAGAGCCGTAGCGCGCAATTGATTGGGTGTCTTTTTCGCGTTCTTTTCTTCATTTAGGACAAGACTGTCGTTGCGAATTCGAATATTCACGCAAATGCGGTCATTCGGACTGAGTGATTTGATCGAACTTGCATAATTGAGGTAAAACTCTTTAAGTATTTTCTTAGTCTCATCGATGATCTGTTGCGGAGTTTTTTCATCACCGGTCGATTCTGACCCATTTTTTACATCCACATTAACAATATTTTTTTTGTTTTCATCTCTGGCCTTCTCTGCGCCTCATAATGCACTCCCTCGACGGCGGTCGATACCAATTTCAGATCAGATTGCCGATTTCGCTCGACTTCTTTGTATAATTCGCTGACTAACGCCAGACGAGCGTGTTGAACGCGCCCGCGTCACCATTCAAAAATTTCAGTATGAGTTGTTCGTCATTCATCAATCGCTTAGACTTCCCGTTTTTCAAAAAAGTTTTACTCTACCACAAAGTTCCGAAAATTTTCTGGTTCAACTTAAAGAAAAGTGATAAAATCGGATGCTTTTTTTACTCGTAACAATCAGATTTTATTTATGATAAAATTTCATCAACGCTTATTTTTCACCGCTATCCTCGGTTTGTCATTCATTTCCGCCGGAAACACACAGACGATCGATCAGATGAGAGAACATCCGGGCATTCACCAGATTGAATCCGAACTGCATCAGAATATCAAATCAGCGCCGGATGAATCCATCCCGCTTTCCGAAGTTGCCGATTTACAGCCGCGAATCGCTAAAACCACAACGCATGAGGTCTTCGGCTATCTTCCTTACTGGCAATATTCCGCTTACAGTTCGCTGAATTATCAACTGCTGACGACCGTCGCCTATTTCAGCGCGGAAATCACATCGACCGGCGGCATCACCAACATGCACGATTGGCCGGTTTCCGCTCTTGTCAATAAAGCCCACACCAACGGCGTTCGCGTCGTCCTCGTCGCGACGTTTTCGATTCCGGCACGCTGGCGACATTACTGGGAAATGCGACATACCGGCACGAATGCGTGATGAATCTCCTGGATGCAGTTGAATATGGAAATGGCGACGGCGTGAATATCGACTTTGAATCAATGCCCGCCACGCAAAAGACGAATCTGGTTGCTTTTATGCAGGAATTGGCTGATTCCTTCCGCGTTCACATTCCAAACGCTCACATTTCAATGGCAACTCCGGCTGTCGATTGGAACGGCGCGTGGGATTACAACGCATTAGCAAATATCTGCGACGCGCTTTTCATCATGGGTTACGATTATTACTGGTCGGGTTCTACGCAATCCAGACCGAATTCGCCGCTCATCGGCGGTTCGATCAATGTCACCAATACCGTCAATACTTACTTGACTAAAACCGGAAACAACGGCGCAAAAATCGTTCTTGGTATTCCATATTACGGACAGGATTGGGCAACACTGACAGGCGAAGCATATTCGAAGACTGACAGTACCAAAGCCAAATCGGTCGTTTTTTCTACTGCCGTCGTCAACGCACAAACCTACGGACGCCTCTGGGACGCAACTTCACAGACGCCGTGGTACAAATATTACACGACACTCTGGCGTCAATACTGGTACGATGATTCTTTAAGCATTGCGCTGAAGTACAATTTCGCCAAAGCGAAAAACCTGCAAGGTGTCGGTATGTGGGCGCTGGGACATGACGGAACGCGCCCCGAACTTTGGGGTGCATTGGCAGATGCTTTCGGCGGGTCGCTCCCTCCGTCTCAACCGACAGGCTTAATGGTCTTAAATCATAGCAGTTCGTCGATCCGGATTCATGTCGATCCGCAAAACCGTCCGCCGACCATTTCGTGATCTATTCCTCAACAGACGGCATCACCTTCGATTCATTGACGACCAGTCGCACCAACGATACACTTCTCATTTTTTCCACAATCAACCTAATCAACTCAATCAACCCAATCACCTATTTCAAGGTGAAAGCCGTCAATTCCGGTGGTGAAAGTTCGTTCACCGAAGTCGGCGCCGCCATTCCGTCGAGCGAATCATCAAGCATTCTGATCGTCAACGGTTTCGACCGCACGGATGGCACGGTTAATACTTTTGACTTCGTGCGGCAACACGGCTCATCCGTTTTCGCGAACGGGCGGACTTTCGATTTTGCCTCAAACGAGGCTGCTATCTCCGGCGGGATTCAGTTGACCGATTATCGTATCGTCGATTGGATTCTCGGCGAAGAGGGAACCGTAACAAGCGTCTTTACTTCTCAGGAGCAAACCAAAATCAGTGATTATTTGGAAAGCGGCGGATCGCTTTTCATTTCCGGAAGTGAGATCGGATACGACCTCGCCGGAAATTACGCATCTACAGAAGATAAGACTTTCTACGCCAATTACATGAAAGCGAAGTACATTAAAGACGACGTCGGCAAATATGCGACAATTCCCGCAAGCGGCGGCATTTTCGATGGGATCGACAATTTCAATTTTGACGACGGTACACACGGAACTTACGATGTCAACTACCCGGACGGAATTCAACCGATTAGCTCTGCTGTTCGTCTAATAGACTACGACGGAGCGACTTATGAAACAGACGGTTGCGCGGGAATCGGTTACGAAGGCGTTTTCGGATCGTCTGCAACTTCAGGAAAATTGGTTTATCTCGCTTTTCCCTTCGAGACGATCTATCCCGAATCGGCGCGCGATTCCGTCATGGCAAGAATCATCGCCTTTTTGGACAGACCCAGTTCGATCGAACAAACGACCGTTCTACCCGAAAAATTCGCCATTCTGCCGAACTATCCAAATCCGGCGAATCCGGGCACGATCTTCCCCATCATTTTCGGAAAAAACGTGACTTCGACGCAGATTTCCATCGTCAACCTTCTCGGCGAAGAAATCTTTTCGACGCGCATCGAACTCGCAAATCGAAACGGCTACGATTTCCAATGGAACGGTCGAACGAATTCGGGTAAACCGGCGCCAACCGGAATGTACCTGATCAAGATTTCGACAGCCGGCGAATCAGCCGTTCGGCGGTTTACGATTCTTCGATAAATAAGATCAAATGAAGAACAACGCCGTCCCGACGACGGCGATCAGCGCACCGAGGAATTCTCGTTCGGTGACTTTTTCCCTGAACAATAATATGGCAAGCGGAATGATGAGAATCGGCGGCAGAGCCATGATCGTCGATGCAATTCCCGCTTGGGTATGCTGAACAGAAAACAGCGAAAGCGAGACGCCGAGAAACGGCCCGAAGAAAGCGCCGAGCGCTGTAAGTTTCATCGCCGTTGCGTTTCGGACGGCGGGAATCAGCGTTTTCGTCCGCTTAAAAAGAATAAATATCAGTAAAAATCCGGCAATGCCGGTAATGATGCGAATTTGCGTCGCGGCAAACGCATTATAATCGCCCATCCCGTATTTACTGAGGATCAATCCGACCGCCTGACCGACGGCTCCGCCGAATGCGTACAAAATTCCCTTGATTGGTCGCGAGAATGTCACACGGTTGTCGGCGTTTCTTTCCAGCACGACCAGCGCCACACCGCAAACGGTCATTGCCATTGCCAATATCTCGAACCACGTTAACGTCTCACCGAGCATTATCCAGCCGATCAAGGCGGTTATCGGCGGGACGAACGACATCATGAGCATGGAAATCCGTGCCCCTGCAGTTACAAACGCTTCAAACAAAAACAGATCGCCGATGACAAATCCGACGAGACCCGAAAGCGACAGCCAAATCCAGACATGCGCCGAGGCGTCGAACGGCAGAATCATTCCCCGGACGAAAAATGTAAAAACGCTCAAAAAGATGAAACCAAGAACCAGACGTATGACATTGACCGGTAAGGAACCGACTCTTTTGCCTGCCGCTTCAAACGAAAGTGATGTGAACGACCAGCAAACCGCCGTCATCAGCGCCGCCATTTCTCCGATATGAGATTGAAACATACTTTATACTCTTTAATATAATAATCAATTTAAAAAACATGTTGATTGTATAAAATTGCGATCCGAAAAGCAACAATTATTTGACAAGCGGTTCGTATATCATTACCTTGAAATTATCGAGCAATCCCGAAGCTTCGGGATAACATTCGTTGAGCGTCCTGTTTAACCGTTATCACCTCTTCGGACATAATTTTCGGCTCTGCTTCGATGATAAATTGCAGTTCGCTGACGGCTTTGGATACAAATCCGGCTCTGTGATACAGTTGTGCCAGCAGAAGATGCGGGGATAGAACTTGCGGGAACATGTACGTCACGGTCTTCAGGCACTCTTCGGCTTTTCCCGAAGCTTCGGGACCGAATCCTGATAAGCCTTACTCAGCGCAATGTAGATGTTTTTATCGTTGAAACCTGTCAGAGATTCTTCAAGAAGAGCAATGGCGAGTCTTGTCTGACCGATATAGGCATAAGCCGCTCCT
>Ga0210017_1000176_pt1 | contig 49546 bp, 45 predicted proteins | sample CryGeyCG2014_020_FD_183966 | JGI IMG/M metagenome (GOLD analysis project Ga0210017, IMG submission 183966) | Groundwater microbial communities from aquifer - Crystal Geyser CG08_land_8/20/14_0.20 (SPAdes) (version 2) | ecosystem: Environmental > Aquatic > Deep subsurface > Groundwater | place... | reverse complement strand
TACGGGGCAAGCAAGCCCATAGAAGTTCGTTCTGCGATTATTCTCGCCCCGTAGTCAAATCCGTCAGGATTTGTACTATCGGGGTTAGTTTCGCGCAAAGAACCTGCTATTCCTTATTACGCATCATCTTTAATAAACAACGGGGTTGCCCCGTTCCCCGTTAGAAGTCTGCGATTGTTTAAAAAACTAAACCCGGCAGACTTTTAACGAGGTTGACGGAAAGCGTATATCGTGCTACTATATCGGGAGTTCATTGAAAACAGCATACGAATAAATGGAGATGAAAAATGCTTGAAATCAGATTTCATGGGCGAGGCGGACAGGGAGCGGTTACAGCAGCCAGAATTTTAGCCAATGCCCTGCTTTGTGAGGAAAAATATACTTTGGATTTCCCCAAATTTGGTGTGGAAAGAAGAGGCGCGCCAGCAGAGGTTTTTTTGAGAATTGATGAAAAGAAAATTCTTATTAGGTCTCAGATTTATCAGCCCGATTGCGTAGTTGTCTTTGACTCCTCCTTAATTGAAGGAGTTAATGCCACTCAAGGACTCAAACAGGGGGGATGGCTGATTATTAACAGTCCCAAAGGGCCATCAGAATTTCAAAGACTTGGCAATTTCAAAATAGCCGTGATTGATGCCACCAAAATTGCCCTAAATCACAAAATAGGAACTGACACTAATCCTATCATTAATACGGTAATTTTGGGCGCCATAATTAAAGTTCTGAAAATATCCCTGGAGTCACTGAAAAAAGCAATTCAGGAAAACAAGGATGTGAAATCCCCGGAAAAAAATATAGCTGCCGCAATAGAGGCCTATGAAAGCGTAAAAATGGGGGTGAATGATGAGAAAAACTAAAAAATATTTACCTTTTATTTCTGTTTCCCAAGAAAACACTTTAGCAAATAAAACCGGCAGCTGGAGAGTGCAAAAACCAATTCTTCAAAGGGGAATTTCACCCTGCCAAAAAAACTGTCTTTCCGGACAAGATATTCCGAGCTTTGTGGGAGCGCTCAGAGAAGAAAATTTGGAAAAAGCTTATAGAATAATTGCCAGAACCAATCCATTTCCAGCCCTGACCGGAAGAGTTTGCCCTCATCCTTGCGAAAATGAGTGCAATAGAAAATGCCTTGACCAGGCTCTGGCTATAAATTCTCTGGAAAGATTTGTTGGCGATTGGGCTTTAAAAAATCTCTCCGAAAAGTTTCCAAAAATCACCAAAAAGGAAAAGGTGGCAATTATTGGTTCGGGCCCGGCCGGTCTTTCCTGCGCTTATTTTCTAAGAAAACTGGGGTATCGGCTGACTATTTTTGAAAGCTCGGCGGAAATCGGAGGAACTCCGGCCCTATCTATTCCGGAATTTAGACTGCCAAAAGAAATTCTTCAAAAGGAAATTGAAAAGAAAATTCTGGTTCCGGGAATTGAGCTTAAAACAAAAATTAAAGTGGACAGGACAATTTTTGACTGCCTTGCGGCATATTTTGACCTTATTTTTGCAGCTGTCGGTCTTTCAAAAACCAAAAAGTCAGGCATTGAGGGAGAGGATGTTTATGGTATTTTCTCCGGACTGGACTTTCTTAAAGAGGTTAAACTCGGTAAAAAAGTTCAGCTTGGCAAAAAGGTAATAGTCATTGGCGGCGGGAATACGGCTGTTGATGCCGCTCGAACCGCTAAAAAATTGGGAGGGGAAAGCGCAATTTTTTATCGCCGAACCAAAACCGAAATGCCAGCCCTCAAAGATGAGATTGCGGAAGCGGAAAGAGAGGGAATAAAAATTCAAGAACTGACAAACCCTGTAAAATTCATTGCCCGAAACGGAAAAATAGCTTTAATTGAGTGTCAAAAAATGAAACTCGGCAAAGAAGATGAAACCGGTCGTAAAATACCCATTCCGATTGAAGGCTCAAATTTCTTTGTTGAGGCGGATAATATAATCCTGGCAATCGGTGAAGAAAAAGACCTTTCTTTTTTGCCGGAAGATTGGGAATCGCAAGAAAAAATTTTTATTGGCGGCGATGCGGCAAACCGGGCCGGAACCGTAGCGGCGGCTATTAAGTCCGGCAGAGAAAATGCTGAAATGATGAATAACTACCTTAGCTCTTCGTCCCATCGGTCAAATCTATCAAATAGAGCAGCTCAGCCTGATGGGTCTTTGAGAATAATCAAGTTTGAAGATGTTGACCCTGTTTATTTTAAGCGCCAGTTAAGAGTTGAAAAATTTGGGGAAGTCGCTCCGGAAAATCTTGCCCGAGCTGAAGCGAAAAGATGCTTTTCCTGCGGACTTTGCGAGCTTTGCCACAAGTGTTTTGAATTTTGTCCCGATGCGGCGATTGTAAAAAAAGCTGAAAAAGTTGAAATCAACTATGATTACTGCAAGGGCTGTGGTATCTGCGTTCGGGAATGCCCGACAAAATCAATAGTTTTTGAACAAGAGATATCGAAATTTCAAGATATTGAGGGGGAAAACCAAAATGGCTAAAAAAATAATGGATGGAAACACAGCGGCGGCTTTTGGAGCTCTGCTTGCCAGGGCCCAGGTTTTACCCGAATATGAGATTACTCCGGCAACCAAAATCTCCGAACTTCTTTCTGAATTTTGCGCTAAAAAAGAAATGGAAGCGATTTATATTCCGGTTGAATCAGAACATTCGGCAATGGCCGCTTGTATTGGAGCCGCCTATGCCGGAGCCAGAACCTTTGAAGATTCCTGCTCTCACGGATTGGCTTTAATGCATGAAATGCTTCATACCGCTTCGGGAATGAGGCTGCCGATTGTAATGACTGTTCCGAACCGAGCCCTTGGTCTTCCCTGGAATATCCAGACCGACCAGAACGACAGCTTGAGTCAACGAGATACCGGCTGGCTTCAACTTTACTGCGAGAATGCCCAAGAAACTTTAGACACAATAATTATGGCTTTTAAAATAGCTGAAAACATCGGGGTTATGCTGCCCGTAATGGTGGTTACTGAAGGATTTATCCTGTCTCATACCGGAGAACCGGTTGAGATGCCGAATCAGAAATTAGTTGATGAATTTCTGCCTTCCCTTAATCCTGCTTATAAGCTGGAGCTAAAAAACCCTCGAGCTTTCGGCGCTTTGGTTTTGCCGGAACCATATTTTAAGATGAAAATTGACGCCCAGAGGGCAATGGAAAGAGCTAAAAGAGTGGCAAAGCAAACCGACAAAGAATTTGGAAAAATTTTTAACAGAAGTTATGGAGTAATTGAAAAATTTCACTGGCAAAATCCAAAAATTGCCCTGGTTACTTCGGGAACCATTACCAGCACCGCCCGCCATATTCTTCTAAACGAGAAAGGATTTGAAGATGTCGGACTTTTAAAGATTAAAATGTTCAGACCATTCCCGGATGAAGGTGTGGTTCAAGCCATAAAAAGCGTGGAGAAGGTGGCGGTAATTGATAGAAACATTTCTTTGGGTTCCGGAGGAATATTCTGCAACGAAATTAAATCAGCTCTTTCCGAGCTTGACAAGCAGCCAAAAGTTTTTGGATTTATTACCGGGCTTGGCGGAGTTGATGTTAACCCGGAGATAATTAAAGAAGCAATAAGCTATACCAGAAATCATGATTTGGCTGAAAAGAAAATAGTCTGGCTGCCAGGAGAAATGGCAAATCGCAAATGGCAAATCGCAAATGGCAAATCGCCCCGCACCAGAACCCAAAAAGAGAATAAATTCCCTACGGGGCAAGCAAGTTCGGCGCGGGACAGGCAAATCACAAATAAGAAAAGTGGAAAGAAAAGCGCGGCTGCCGAAAGTAATGAGCTTCTTTATTCAGGACATTCAGCTTGTCAGGGCTGCGGTCTGCCAATTGGGCTTAGACAGGTTCTTAAGGCGCTGGGCCCAAAAACCTTTGGTGTTTTCCCGGCCGGCTGCTCAACAATGCTTATCGGAATTTACCCCCAAAGCGCTTTGGGAATTCCCTGTATTCATGTTAATTTTGGAACCGGCGCCCCCAGCGCCTCGGGAATCAGAGCGGCTATAAAAATCCTGGGATTGGAAGATGAGGTAGAAAATATTCTGGTCTGGGCAGGCGATGGCGCAACTTATGATATTGGTTTTGGAGCTCTTTCCGGAGCCGCCGAGCGAGGCGATAATATGATTTATATTTGCGCAAATAATGAAGCTTATATGAATACCGGAATTCAGCGCTCATCAGCCACTCCTTTTGGCGCCTGGACAACTACCACCCCTCTGCCGGCTTTTAAATCTGTAGCAAAAAAACCATTAAGCGAGATAATGGCCAGCCATCGGATTCCCTACACCGCCACTGCTTCAATTGCTTTTTTAGATGACCTAAAAAGAAAAGTTGAGAAAGCTAAAGCCATTAAAGACGGCCTGAAATTCATTGAGATTTTATGTCCCTGTCCAACCGGCTGGCGCTTTCCGTCGGATTTAACAATAAAAATAGCCAGGCTTGCGGTGCTTTGCAAAATCTTTCCGCTTTATGAAGTGGAAAATGGCGAAAAATGGAAAATCACTTTTGAGCCAAAGGAATTTCTGCCGGTTAAAGAATATCTAAAGCTTCAGGAGCGATTTTCTCATCTGACTGAAAAAGAAATTAGCGAGATTCAAGAATATGTTAAAAAAGAACAGCAAAGATTAAAAAAACTTACCGAAGTTTTTAAGTAACCAAAAACCCTGCTACAAAGTAGCGGGGTTTTTCTGTTAAGTCGGACTTCGTAAGAATTTGAAAATCAACTCAAATAGCTAATAGAGTAGAAGGAAGACTATTCCTCCTTACTATATTAACGCGTCGCTCGCTCGCCCCATTAGATAGCGAGCTTGCGAGCTCTATCTAACGGGGTTCCCTCGCTCGCGTTAATGGGATTTTGGCGTCTTTTCTTTAAGAGAAACTCCATTTTTTCTTAACAATTGATGGGATTTGAAAAATGTTAAGCCAACCAAACTGATAGTAGTAAAAGTCGGAAGATATTCGGGAATATAAACGCCGAAACTTTTGAGAATCAAAAATATTCCCAAAATGCCGATTGAGGTCATGGCTCCATTTTTGAGCCATTTATATCTTGCCACTTTATCAATGCCCCTAATTGTAAGTTCCCTAACAACCAAGGCGCCGATTCCATTTCCGATAAAAATCAAAGGGATTAAGGTGGTGAAAGCAAAAGCACCCAAAACACCGTCAACGCTGAAAGAAGTGTCCAAAACCTCCAAATACATTAATTTTGAAAAATCGCTTAAATGAGAATCCTGACCCAACATTTTTGCTTCCTGCTGGGCCGCCTGCTCCCTGAATCCATACATAATAAAAAATATGGCATAGCCAACGGCGGCCGATAGCATTAAAAAAGGAGAAAATTTTGCCAAATAAAGAAGCGCCACCAAAAGCATCGCCGCTATGGCAAAAAACCAGACACCATAATGGGGTTTCACCAATTTATCAGGCATAAAATAAGAGTCCTTTTTTTCCAAAAACAACCAATGCAGATAAATCAGAAATAAAAAAACTCCAGCCCCAATAAGAATAATGCCCTCTCTTGCTCTAAGAAGTTCGGCTATTTCCGGCGATCTTTCAAACATTGAACGAAAAGCCCCCCAAAACCCGATTTCCGGAACCGAAAGCCAGACAACTACTAAGGGGAGAAGACCCCGAACCAGAAAAACCGCGGTGATTATTCCCCAAAAAAGAAAAATCTTCCGCCAGCGGACGCTCATGGTCTTTAAAACATGGGCATTAATAATGGCATTATCAACACTGCTGACAACTTCAAAAACTATCAATCCTATAATGACGATTAAGAATAGTAAACATAATTTATTTATTGCAAAATTTCAGAAGTGTTTTGGCATTTTCAACCGCAAAGCCGGAAACATCATTGTTAAAATAACAATAAATGTCCAGTCTTTGTTTTTGCCATTTTTTGATTTTTTGAGCCAAATCTTCAAGCTCCTCATTGCTGTATTTTGAAGAAAACATGGTCTTGGGACCGTGCATTCGAACATAAACAAAATCAGCCAACTTTGATTTTTCAATTTTTATCCAATCTGATGAATCGGATACAACTAAAACCGCTTTGTATTTTTTTAATAAATCAAAAAATTTGGGGTTCTTAAAAGACGGGTGTCTAACTTCAATAGCCAAACGAAGATTTGCTCTTTTATTTTTAATTTTTGTCGCAAATGCCAAAAACTCTTTAACTCTAGAAAGATTTTCGGAGTTGTATTTGAAACTCGGAGGCAACTGAAGAAGGATTGGACCAAGTTTTTCTTTTAAATTCAGGGCGTTTTTTAAAAAGGTTTCCCAGGCCTCTTTAACATCCTTTAATCTCTTAATATGGGAGATGTATCGGCTGGCCTTAACCGCAAAAACAAAATCTTTGGGTGTTTTTGAGTACCAATTTTGATAGGTTGCGGGTTTTGGGAGATGATAAAAAGAATAATTAATTTCGGCTGTTTTAAAATGTTCTGAAAAATATTTTAATTTATCCTTTGACCGCAAGTCTTCGGGATAAAAAATTTTCTCCCAATCATTGTAAACCCAGCCGCTTGTTCCTATAAAAATCCGTCTTATCTTGTTTTTCATAATTAACTTATTTGGAAGAAGCAATAAAATAATAGCGAGAATACAAAATGCCATTAAAGAATCTTATTGGTGTAAATCTAATTAAATTCTCTTTTGGGCCCCCTTTAAAGAAAATTGGCTTAATGGAAAGATTAAACCCAGCTTCTTCAAAATATCTAATCCACAATTTTTTACTATAAGTATTTTCAATTACGCCAAATTTTTTTACATGCCTATCAACAAGGCTAAATTTTTTCTTAATTGGCCAGGAAAAAGATTTAATTGGCTCTCGAATAGCTACCAATTTTCCTCTGGATTTCAAAACTCTATAAATCTCTCGCAGAACTAAATTTAAATGATTGGTATGGTGAAGAGCGGCATCAATAACCACGAAGTCAAATGAACTATCATTAAACGGTAATTTATGAAAATCACCCAAGATTTGAGTTATTTTATCTTCTTTCGCTTTCAAAAGTTTTATAATAGTGGGGGCTATTTCTTGAAGAACTCTCTTAGAAAAATCTAAGGCGTAAATATGGCGAACTTCAGGAATTTTTGATAACTCTGCTGACAACCAACAGCTTCCGGCCCCAATTTCTAAAATTTCTCCATCAAAATTTATTTTCTTTTTAACTTCGGAGATTAGAGGTACTCTTTTGTTGATAATTTCCGATCGCCATTTTTTAAAGTCTTTTTCAGTGGCTCCCTTGAAATGACTAACAAAATTTAATTCTTTAAGATCCGCAAACGGGGTTAAATAATTGTCACTCTCTATAAAATTTAATTTCAACATTTTAGATGAATTACAAAATTTTATTTAAAAAAGACATTGTATCTTCTTTATTAATATTTTTTACAAACTTCCCGTTTTTGAAAATTCCGGCTTTGTTTTCGCCCATTCCCACAATTGCCAAATCGGTATCTCTGGCCTCACCCAAGCCGTTTACAATACAACCCATTATGGCAATTTTAAATGGTTTTTTAAAATTGTCAGAAAAACTTTCAACATATTTGGCGATTTTCTCAACCGGAATCCGGGACCTGGCGCAAGTTGGACAGCTTACAATGGTCAGCCCCCTCTCTCTTAATTTCAAACTTTTCAGAATTTCAAATCCAACTTTTACTTCCTCAACGGGCTCAGCGCTCAAAGAAACCCTGATTGTATCGCCAATCCCCTTGAGAAGCAAAGAGCCTATGCCAATTGCCGATTTAATAGTTCCGATTTTTTCAGTGCCAGCTTCGGTAATTCCAAGATGAAACGGATAATTTGTTTTTTTCGCCAAAAGCTCGTGCGCTCGAACTGTAGTTAAAACATCGCTGGACTTCAAAGAAACAACAATGTCCCTAAAACCAAAACCCTCCAAAAGCTTAATTGATTTCATGGCAGACTCAACCATGACCCGAGGAATATCTTTTTCACCATATTTTTCCAAAAGCTCTTTTTCTAGCGAGCCGCTGTTTATTCCAATCCTTATTGGAATTCTTTTCTTTTTAGCAATTTTAATTATTTCCCAAACTTTTTCTTTATTTCCGATATTTCCCGGATTGATTCTTATTTTATCCGCCCCCTGCAATATTGATTCAATCGCCAGCTCATAATCAAAATGGATGTCGGCAACTAAGGGAATTTTAATTTGTTTTTTAATTTCTTTAATTGCCTTGGCCGATTCCATATCCGGCACCGCCACCCTTATTATTTCACAACCGGAGCTTTGCAATTCTTTAATTTGTTTTACTGTTTTTTTAATATTCCCGGTGTTGGTATTAGTCATTGATTGAACCAAAATGGGAAAATTACCTCCAATTTTGAGGTTGCCAATTTTTATTATTTTAGATTTCCGCCGTTTAATCATAGCGATTTAATTGCCCTATTATTCTTTTTATCAAATAATCGGGTGTAGAGGCGCCGGAAACTATTCCCAATCTTATCTTTTTTTCAAACTTGTATTTTTCTAATTCTTCCGGGCCGTTTATCCAAATTGTCGGAAAACCCTGTTTTTTTGAAATTTCAACCAATCGTTTTGTATTGGCGGAAAGATGAGAACCAATAACCAAAACTTTGTCAACTTTTTTAATAATTTCCAAAAGTTCTTTTTGGCGAACCAAAATGCTCGGGCAAATAGTATTGTAAATTTTTATTTCTCTGGCTTTTTTCTTTAAAATTTCTGAAATCTTATTGAAATTTTCCAGACTCTGGGTGGTCTGAGAAATTACTCCCAACTTTTTGAATTTGGGGAGTTTTTTTGCCTGCCGGATATTTTCTACAACCAAAGCTCTATTTTTAGCAAAACTTTGCAAGCCCTTAACTTCTTTGTGATGTTTGTTCCCAACAATAATAACCTTGTATCTCTTTTTAGCTAAATCAAAAATTATGCCTTGATTCTTTTTTACAAAAGGACAAGTTGTATCTCTTGCGATTATTTTTTTATTCCTGGCTTTTTCCAAAATTTTAAAAGGTGCGCCGTGAGCGCTGATTATCAGGGTGCCCCCAAATACCCTGCCTAAATTCAAAACTATTTTTCCTCCTTTTTTTCTGAAATGATTCATCACCTCATTGTTGTGCAAAATATCGCCAAGAAACTGAATCGGCCGGGGGTCTTTTTTTAATGATTTTTCGGCAATTCTAAAAGCTCTTTTTCCCCCAAAACAAAAACCCTGATTTTTAGCGATAACGAGTTTCATGTTTCTACAAAATTATGAATCTTTTGCGAATATGCGAATAAATTTACTTCCCATTATTTATTAGGTTCTTAATAATGTCCAAATCTTCCTTGGTGGTAATTTTAAAATTTCTATAAGAACAGGGGGTCATTTTCACTTTTCTACCGATTTTTTCCACCAAAGAAACGTCATCCGTAGCATGAAATTGAGCTTTTTTAAAAGCTTTCTTTGCAAGACTATATTCTATTACCTGGGGAGTTTGGGCTAACCAAAGATTTTGCCGGGGAATGGTTTTTTTAACAAAATTTTTCTTAACTTTTTTCAAAGTATCTTTTAACAGCTGGCCAAGTAGGGCAGCCCCGTATCTTTTGCCTTCTTTAATAACATCAAAAATTTCTTTTTGGGAAATTAGGGGATTGGAAACATTGTGAAATAAAATTAAATCGCCTTTTTTGGCGCCCAAAACTTCAGCCGCCCCTAATCCGCAATACGAAGAATCCTGCCGTTCTTTTCCTCCCTCAATAATAACTGCTATTTTTCTGAACCTATATTTTTTAATTAAAAAAGCGGTTTTTTTAAAATCTTTTCTCCGGGCCACCAAAATTATTTTTTTAATTTTGGGGTGTTTTTCAAATGCCAAAATAGTGTAAAAAATCAGCGGCTTTCCCTTAATTTTATAAAAAACTTTATTAATTTTGCCTGTTCTTCGGCTTTCGCCGGCAGCCAATAATATTACAAAATTCATAAGTTTACCCCGTTACTCATAATTATTGTAGTTAAGTTCAAATTGCCCATTCCATTACCTTATAAATCCCCATAATTGAATTCAATGGCTGGATTTATGAGTAACGGGGCTTAATATTTTTATCCCTTCTTTTTGCGGTCGGCAAAGAAAAACATCCCCATCCAAATCATTTAACCCCTTAATGATTTTTTTGGCAAGTTCGTAGCTCTTTACTCCGCAAAAAAGAGATGGTCCACTGCCAGATAAGCCAAGTTCTTTTGGCCGGAATTTTTTGAAAAAATTGTAAACTTTTTTCACTGAAGGACAGATTTCTCCCGCAAGTTTTAAAAAATTTTTTCCAGTTTTATCGTTTAAACCATACATCATTTTGGTTTCCAGCCTTTTATGGGGACGGGCAATCACGTAAAATTTTGGCGATTTTCTTTTTATTGGCACGACCTCCTCCCCCACCCCGCCGACTTTGCAGGTGCCGCCAAAAATAAAAAACGGGACATCGGCGCCGACTTTTACTCCGATTTCCGCCAATTTATTTTTCGGAAAATTTAATTTGTAAATTTCATTTATTGCAATCAAGGTCGCGGCGGCATCGGCGCTCCCTCCGCCAAGGCCGGCGGAAATCGGAATAACTTTTTGAAGATGAATATGGCAGGGAAGTTTTCTGCCGCTCTCCTCTTCCAAAACTTTTTGGGCCTTTGAAATGAGGTTATCTGTATCGGCGCAAATATAACTGCCGGTAAGCTGGGTTTTCTTCGCTTTTTCAAAAAACAAAAAATCAGCCAAATCAATTGACTGCGTTATGCTTTCAATCCGGTGATAACCGTTTGGCAATTTGCCTAAAATTGCAAAACTTAAATTTATTTTGGCATTCGCCTGAATAAACATCATGCCAATTTTGTCTATGAAGCCAAGCAAAAGCGAAGGCTGAAGAGTTACAAAATTGAGCACCCTGTTAGATAGCCCCGTTAGATAGAAACTATGCCTATTCGTCTTTTTCTTTCAATTCACAATCAAAATCTACTATTTCAAGCAGTTGATAATTTTTATCTAATGGGGCATCTAATGGGGTACCCCAGAGGGATAACTTTGCATCCCACGGGGTAGCCCGTGGGATGCAAAGTTATCTCACTGGGCTAAAGGTTTTGTAACGCTCGGACTTACGCCTTCGGCTTGTTCTCGCTAACAAATTCCTTTATAAATTTCTCAAATGACCTATCGTAGGTCTTCTCCGCCTCTTCAGAAAAATAACAGGCTGGCAATTCTTTGAAATTCAAATGATGCCGCAAACACTCGCAGCAAATTCCCTTTCTCGAACAATCGGGATAAGTGCAAGGGCAAGATTTTAAATTTTCTATTTTTTTACATTCCATATATTTTATATTATCATTCAGTAAATCAAAAAGCCAGAATTTTATTTCTGGCTTTTGCATTTTTATTTTTTATTTATCCAAACTCCATCGCCAATGGTTTTGCCGCCGGAGTTATCGTCAAAGGGATTGGCGCTTAAAAGGGCTGCCTTCCTTGCATCTATTTGCAGTTCTTCGATTTCTCCCGCTTCCCGTTCCCATGCCCATCGGCTGTCAGTGGTCCTAAATGTATATTTATAAGACCCGAAGTCATAGCTTAAAATTGTTGCATAGTTTATATAATCGGTATGGGGAATCAGGATAACTGAAGTTGTTTTTCCAGTACTCACCACAACAGTTTGAACCCAGTGATACTCATCGTGCTGCGTTGAGGTAATAATGCCGTAATTTTTCATTGTCAAATCTTGATTAGCATTGCCCGCAAAGCTGCAACCAACAAAGATTCCGGCAAAAACCAAAAGTATTAGAGGAGCGATTAAATCGGTCTTTTGAAATCCATTTTTCTGCTGAATCAAAAAAACAATCAAAGAGATAACCAAAAACCAAAGAAGGAAAAGATAGAGATTTTCTTTTACAAATTCTCCAAACCCCTCATCTTTTTCCTCGGTAACCGGTTCGGTAATCCTTCCGGCCAGAACGTTAGTAAATCTCAAAAGACTTAAAACCGGGTCTTTATCTAAATCTTTCAGGATTTTTTCACCGTAAGTTTTGGAAGCGGCAACCGAAACAACATCATTGCCGCTACCAATAGCCACAAAAGCAGAATTGTCCGGAAAAACAAAAATAGCTGCGCCGGTATCTTTTTCTTTCTTTCCGACACCACGGTCATTAAACCACTTAATTATTGTTTCCTCATCCAACTTTTCCTTCGGAAAAACAACAACTATTTCGTAATCTGATTTGGCATCTATCCTCCAAAAATAGGAGCTTAAAGCCAATTCTGATTCTAATGGCAGACGGTCAATCTCATCGTAAACATACTTGCCCCTATCCCGATATTCTCCTTTGTCGGCTAAAACATTCGGGACCGTCAGGGATAGCGGAATAAAAAGCAAAACCAAACAAAGAAAGGCAAAACAAATTTTTCTCATTTGCCACCTCCAAACCATTTCTCCAAAAGCTTTTGATATTCGCCGCTGGTCTTCATTTCGGCAATAACCTTATTGATGGCTGGCAAAAGATTCTTTGGATCGCCGTTTTCAACAACTACACCATATTCTTCACCAGTCTCAATAGTTCCGGCAACAACTAAATCCGGATTAGATTTGGCAAAGCTTTCGGCTACCGGCGCATCAAGTAAAATAGCGTCTACCGCGCCAAGTTTCAAAAGCTGCAGGGCAAAAGCGAAATCATCAAAAACTGTTGGTTCGGAAATTTTCACCCTGCCGATAAGATTTTCTTCAACCCAAAGCTGACTGGTTGTCCCCTCCTGATAAGCTATTCTCAACCCAACAAAATCTTCGGGATTACAGGGATTGGAAAAATTCAGGTTGCTGCCATTTTTAATCAAAATCCCCTGCGAAATGTCATAATAAGAATCGGAGAAATCAACAACTTCGTCCCTATCTTCGCGGATAGTAACTGCCGAAATCACCATATCCAATTCTCCGGTTTGAAGCATCGGCAATAAAGCGTCAAATTCAGTAAAGTCTTTAATAATCAACTTTTTGCCCATTGCTTTGGCTATTCTTTCAGCCAAATCAATATCCAAGCCCACAATTCTATCGTTGTTTTTTAGCTCAAAAGGCGGAAATGGGGTGTTGGTTCCGACAATTAGATAATCTTTTTCGGGTTCGGAAACTTTTTCCATCGTCATAGTGACCGCAAAATATCCAGCTGCCAGAAGAAAAATTATACCACAAACAATCGCTACTATAGATACTTTATTTTCTCTCATCTTTCCTCCCTGCAAAAAAAGGGGAGAAAACTCCCCTTTAGTCTCACTCCAAATCGTAATCCGGAGATGTTTCGGCGCCCGGCTCGGCACTAAAACCCTCCACTGACGGAAAATCCCAGCCGAACATAGAAATAAACCAGCAGCCAGGAACCTTCTGAACAGCATTGTTGTAAACCCTGACAGCATCGTTGTAAGCCTTACGTTCATGGTTGATGACTCGCTCAATGTTTTCGATTTCGGCATTAAGCTCGGTTAATTGATCGATTTTTGCCTCAATTGCCGCTTCTTGCCTTACGGCAATCATTAAGCCATTAAAGTGCTTGTTTGCAACATCCTGAAGGGTTCCGGGTTGAGAAGTACTGGCTGCATCCTTGACACCCTCACGAGCTTTAGCGTATTCGGTCGCCAACTTATTTTGGAAATCTGCAGAAAATTGAGCGTTCTTGGCAAACTTCGGAATCGTATCCAAACGTCGCTGATAAGCGGCTTCAACATCATCCCAGGCCTTAATAGCGCTGTTGTTCTTATCAACTAACCCATTATAAGTTCCCATCGCCATAAAACCAAAAATTATACCGGCCAACACAACAAAAGCCAATCCAAAAATTAATCCTGTTTTCATTTTCTGTTTTTACCCCCTTCTTCTTTTATTTTTTTTGTCGTTTCCTTCCCTTTGTTTTCAAAGAACCATTTTCACCTCCTAATTATATTTTCAGGAGAGAAACTATTTTTATAGCTTCGGGTCATATCATAATCTATTATTAAAACCTTGTCAAGGGACTGGGATAAATTTTCCAAATGAATTAAAATAAAAATAACTATGATAGAAATTGACGGTTCATATCTTGAAGGCGGCGGACAGATTTTACGCACCGCTACCGCGCTTTCGGCAATAACAGGTAAACCCTGCCATATTTTTAATATTCGCAAAAATCGGCCAAAACCGGGGCTTATGACCCAACATTTGGTTGGAATTAAAGCCCTTGCCCAACTTTGTAATGGTTATCTGGGGGGGGCTGAACTTGGTTCTACAGAAATAAAATTCTACCCCGGGAAAATCACCGCTCAGAATTTGAATGTCAAAATTGAAACCGCCGGAAGCATCACCCTTGTCCTGCAAAGCCTGATTTTGCCGTCTCTTTTTTCCCCTTCGACAGGGGCTTCGAGTGAGCCTCAGCCGAACTCCTCAGGGCAAGCTCCTCGTCCGATTAAAATTATCTTTGATGGCGGAGCCACCGATACCTTCTTCTCCCCCACCATTGATTATTTCAGATATGTTTTTCTAAAAATTTTGAGGGGAATAGGCGGGAAAGTGGAGGTAGATATTTCAAAAAGAGGATATTATCCTTCAGGCGGAGCTAATGTTGAAGTAAAAATTTTCCCCGCTATTAGTAATATCAATTCGCTTTATCAAGGCGATCGCCCTGATAAAACGAATCAATTGAGTCCGCTGAATTTAATTAAGAGGGATAAATTACAAAAAATTTTAGCTATATCCGGAGCATCAGAAAATTTAAAAAATAAAAAAGTTGCTGAGAGACAAATAGCCGGTGTTAGGGAAATTTTAGGAAAGCTCAAACTACCGACCGAAGAAAAAATTGAATACTATCAAACCCAATCACCGGGAAGCCAAATATGCCTGATTGCCGAATTTTCGGGCCAGGGCGGAGAAAATGCTACCATCATCGGAACGGATAATTTAGGAAGGTTTGGAAAACCAGCTGAAGAAGTGGGAAGGGAAGTGGCCTTAGAATTACTAAAAGAGCAAAAATCCGAAGCCTGCTTTGATAAACACCTGGCCGACCAAATTTTACCATATATGGCTCTTGCCCCGTACCAAAGCGAAGCTTTTGGTTCGGGGCTGGCCGAAGGCAAGAGCCAAATTACGGTTTCGGAAATTACGAAGCACTGCAAAACAAATATCTGGGTGATAGAAAAGTTTTTGGATGGAAAGTTTGAAATCAATGGAAATTTGATTATTTGGATACCGAAAGATTAAACCGGATAAAATCAAAAATTCAAAAATTGCGGAAACCGCCCAACTTATAACAAACCCCGTTAGATATGAAATTATCTAACGGGGTTGTTCTTATCTGCGAACGCAATTACCTATCAAAACGATTTCTTCTTTTTTTCATCCAGCATTCCCGGCAATAAATTGGTCTGTCGGGAGAAGGCTCAAATGGAAGTTCGGTTATTTTTGTCCCGCATTCAGCGCAACTCCAATCGCCTTGAATCATTTTACGCGGCGCGAAGTCTCTCCTCGGACCGTCGTCAAATTTTCTAAAAACCACAATATTATATCACGAATATAATCACTAATCTATTCGCGAGTATTCACGAATAAAATTCGAAATTTTATTAGCGATTTAAAACAAAAAGCGACCTTTTTACCCACCTAAGTTTTGCGGAACAAAATTTTGGTGGGCTACGAATAGAGCCGCTGTACTTAAAAAGTCTTTAATTTCTATTTCTAAAAACGAAGGCTTAACTTAAGATACCTACCCTTAACCCCCACCAAGATTTGATGGGAAGTCTTTCCGGGTTTCGACTTATTCGACTACTCCTAACTTATCATAACGGTCTTAGCATGTCAAGTGAAAAAACCCCGCTGTTTTCCTTCCTTCATTTTTGAGTTCGTTAAACTTTTCAATAGCTTTTTTGGTCGGTTCAATTATCAATTCAATTCCTTGAGATTTTATTTCTTCCCGGATATCATCAAAAACCCTGAGCATACCGGGACTGCCGGTTCCAAACACAATAATTTCCGGCTTCTGCTCCAAAACTTCTTTAACATCTTCTATGGCTACTTCATGGCTCACCTTTCTCTGCCAGGCCTTTAGTTCGCCCGAGGGAAAAATCTGAACATCGCGCTTATATGTTTTTCCCTCAATAACAATAGAACCAAAATGATAGTCTTTAATCATAATTTATCCCGCACCTTTCCAGAATACCCCGTAGCTCTGCTGATGGGATGAATGGATATTAAACAAATCCTTTCAGCGGGGTTTAATACCCCGCTGAAAGGCGCGGGATTTATTCTATTAATTTACTGCCAAGGGTTTTAAATCTGGCTTGGAAAAATCTCAAAAATTTTGGCTCAAAAACTATTTTAAGGCCGGAAATCTTTTTTCTAATTTTATAAATATTAATAATTGCTTCAGCCACAATGTCCATCTGAGTATTGGTGTAAACCCGCCGAGGCACAGCCAATCTTACCAGTTCCAGCCGGGGTTTTCTTTCTTCGCCGGTTTTGGGGTCGCGGCCGGCTGAAACAATTCCCCGCTCCATTCCCCGAACGCCACCCTCAATATAAATTGCGGCGGTCAAAGCCTGTGCCGGATATTGCTCTTGGGGAACATGGGGCAAAAATCTTTTGGCATCCAGAAAAACCCCATGCCCGCCAATAGGCACAACAACCGGCACACCTTTTTCTAAAAGTTGATTTCCTAAATATTCAATTTGATTGACCCGGGCCGCAATATGCTGGTCGTCAACCATCTCATAAATTCCCCTTGCCATTGCCTCCATATCCCGACCAGCCAGACCACCATAGGTATGAAGTCCCTCAAAAACTACCACCATATTTCGAGCTTCCTCGTATAATTTTTCGTCATTGCAAGCTAAAAATCCTCCGATATTAACCAGGGCATCTTTTTTAGCCGAAACCGTTGCTCCATCAGTATAAGAGCAAATTTCTTTTACAATTTCCCTAACCGATTTATTTTGATAGCCTTTTTCTCTTTGCTGAATAAAATAAGCATTCTCTACCACCCGGGTAGCATCGTGCATAATGGGAATGTCATATTTATTGCACAAATTCCTAAGATTGCCCAAATTCTCCATTGAAAAGGGCTGACCGCCGGCCATATTGACATTTGCCTCCAGGCTCATAAAGGGAATTTTATCTTTGCCAACCTCTTTTATTAATTTTTCAAGTTTTTCCAGGTCAACATTGCCCTTAAAGGGGTAAGGATTAGCGGCATTATGGGCCTCCTCAATTGAAACATCAAACCAGATGCCGCCGGCTAATTCCTGATGCTGTCTTCTGGTCGTAAAGTACATATTATTGGGAATATAATCTCCAGGCTTTATTAGAAGTTTTGACATTATATGCTCAGCCGCCCTTCCCTGATGAGTTGGAACAACATATTTGTAACCATAAATATCCCTGACTGCTTTTTCCAGATTATAAAAATTTTTGCTGCCGGCATAAGCTTCATCCCCTGACATCATTCCAGCCCACTGATTATCGCTCATGGCTGAGGTGCCGGAATCAGTCAAAAGGTCAATATAGATATTGGAGGATTGCAAAAGAAAGGTATTATAACCGGCTTTTTTTATTGCCTCTTCCCTTTCTCTCCGAGAAATTATTTTAATTGGCTCCACCACCTTAATTTTATAGGGAGGCGGGACAACCTTAAATTTTTTCATATCAAAAATTAAAAATCAAATATCAAATATACGTCTTTTTGATTTTTAATATGTATCTTTGATATTTAATATTTGATTTTTGATTTATTTTAATAATGTAGCAATGGCTTGGCCGAATTTTTTAGCGGCGGCCGGACCATTGGCGGTAACAATTTTCCCGTCAACCACCACATCATCGTCCTGATAATCGGCTCCATTTTCTTTCAAAATTTTTTCCGCGCTCCTGTCCAGAGAACTTGTCCAGACCGTTGCTTTTTTCTCCCGCAGAACTCCGGCTTTTGCCAAAATGGCTGGCGCAATACAGATTGCTCCCAAGACTTTATCCTGCTTCGCCGCTTCTTTGGCAATTTGATGACATTTTGAATTGTCAATATAGTTAAAAGCACCGGACCCGCCAATAAAAACAACGGCGTCAAAATCTTTAACGTCAAGTTCTTCTAATTTCTTCTCAATTTTAACCTCGCCGCCGTATTTTCCGACTGCCTGACCCAGCGAAGCGCTAAGGGTGGTGATAACCGCTCCCCCGGACTCTAAGACTTCCTTGGTATTAAAATATTCCTGGTCCTGAAAATCCTTAAAGGCGATGAGCATCGCTATTTTTTTACTTGAAGATTGTTCCGGCATAGGTTTTGTTTCGGAAGACGGAGCCGGTTTTTTAGATTCCATCCAAAAATACCAGCCTCCCGCTCCCAGAAAAATCAATGCTATAATTATAATTATTAAACTTTTTCTCATGATTTTTAGAAGTATTTTGCCTTATTTATATTGTGTTCCTGCAGGGTTTTGGAAAAAACTGTGTTTCCGGTTTCAGGGTCGGTCAGGAAAAAATTGTAGGGGCTTTCTTTCGGAAAAACCGCCGCTCTTATGGATTCAATTCCGGGATTACAGATTGGGCCTAACGGCAATCCCAAATTCAAATAAGTATTGTAAAAAGATGGCTGACGGGTATCTTCTATTGAATATCGCCACTTATCTACATTTAAAATATAGGCGATTGTGGCGCAAGATTCAATAGGTCTTCTTTCTTTTAATCTTTTCCAGAAAATTCCCGAGACAATTTGGCGGTCTTCAAATGTTTTAACTTCTTTTTCGAGCAAACTTGCCATTATAATTATATCATAAATGGTTTTCCCCTGTCTTAAAATTTCTTCTCTCAAATCCGAAATGAGTTTTCTGTCAAAATTATCCAGCATTTTTTTAACCATATCTTCAGCAATCGTCTCTGGATAAAACTTATAAGTATCCGGAAATAAAAATCCTTCCAGATTTGCCTCAGCCGGAGAATCGGCTAAAAAATCATATTTTTCTTTAAAATCCTTAATTTGAAAATTGTGAATTGTCCCGCCGGGGCGGGATCCCGCTTCTGTCCGGAAAAATTGAAAATTATTTTTTTTAAGTTTATCTTCAATCTGGCTGACTCTGAAACCTTCGGGAATGGTTATCATAATCTCTTTTGAAATGACATCACCCTCTATAAATTTTTCCGCAATTCGGGGAATATTCATAGAACCGGACAGCAAATAATCTCCGGCTTGAAGCCTGTCTGACCAATCATTTTTCCAAACATAAAAAGTGAAATAAAGATGGTTTTTTATCAATCTTTGCTTTTCTAAATTTTTGGCAATTTTATTTAAGCTTTCCCCTTTTTCAATTGCAAATTCTCTTTCCCGGACTTCTTCTCTATTTAAGGGAACATTTATTTGATTTTGAACATAAAAAAAACCGCAACAAAAAATAATAGTTAAAACTAAAAAAACCAAAACCGGAATTAAAAGTTTTTTTGAAATTTTTCTTTCCGAAGAGGGTAAGAAAACCGGCTCTTTTTTAAATTCTTCACCTTTTAAATTTTGAGTTTCATGTTCCATGTTTTATGTTTTATTTCCCCTCAATAAGCGGTACGAACGCAAATCCCGGATGCTCCCGCTCCTCGAACTCTCCTTCACTTTTCTTAACCAAAAGCCAAATTGATGAACCAATCGGGGTTACTAATCTTCCGCCTAAATTTAGCTGCTCTTTCCAAGCCTCGGGAATTTTCTTTTGGACAGCGGCCGAGCACAAAATCTTGTCAAAAGGAGCTTCCTTGCTATACCCTTTTGACCCATCAGCGCAAATAAACTCCGCAATCCCTTTTTTGATAAAATTATACTTTGCCACATTTTTTTCGCCAAACTCTTTAAGCTCGGGAATTGTTTCAATAGCATACACCTTCCCGCTTATATTTGCTCTTTGCTCTTTGATTTTTGATTTTAGCTCTTTTTGGCTTACCGTGTAAGCCAAAAGAGCGCTCGTCCAGCCCGACCCCGACCCTATATCTAAAATTTTATCTCCGGGCTCCGGCTGCAACAATTCAAGCATAAAAGCCACGGTCAAGGGCTGAGAAATTGTCTGACCAAAACCAATTGGCAAAGGAATGTTCAATTCGGCCTCATCCTTTTCTCCAGACAAAAAATCGGCTCGATTTATCTTTCGGAAAGCTTCAATAATTAAAGTCGTTTTTAAATATCCCTCCTGTATTAGCTCGTCAATTAACATACCGCCAGAGCCCTCCATGCTTGATTGTTCTATTAAAACAATTAAACATGGAAAGCGTTTTATTATTTCTTATTACTCATCCAGTCAGCTTAGGGGGCTTCGGGTGAGCGCCCGGTTAGATAAGCGAAGCTCTATCTAATGGGATTGCTAACAAATTCCTTTATCTATTATAACCCAATTTTAAGAAAGGAAAAATCCAGCTTATCTGGACTTTTATTTTTAAGTATTAATTATTGGGCTATTTCTTGGATTTTTGGAATTTCCGAGATTTTCTTATATTTTCCTGGCTTCAAATTTCTCCATCTAAAAATTTTTTCTCAACCGGAAGAAATTCTGTCTCAATAAAATTTATAACCCCCTGGGGAGATTCCCTGTCAAACGCTCTCTTCCATTCTTTAAAAATCTTCTCGGCTTTCTTTTCAACGCCTTTGGGGTTTTTTTCTTCTTTTAAAACATATTCTAATATTTTTTCTTTACTTAAATTTCCATTTTTGTCCATCCAGCTTTTAATAATTCTTATGACTACTGATGGTAAATAATTATGAAAAAGCTGATGCCAGGTTTGATGCCACAAAACAGGACAGTCATAAATATTTTCGGGAACATCGGGCCCGCCCACGGTTCGGGAAATTATGTGATGACGAGAACTTTTCCCCCAGTTATAAGACCGCTCCTCCGAAGACTCTTTTGCTGATGACTTTCTGTCAGAAGATTTATCTTTTCTCAATTGCTCCTCCTCTGCCGAATTAAAAGTGTCAAAGAACCGTTAATTTAAGAGTATCACAAACAAAATAAAAAAGGAAGACATTATGTCTTCCTTTTTAAAGACTTGTTTCTTTTTTGGGGTTCAAAAGGAACATATCTTAAAATAACTCTTGTAATGTTTCCGTAAGCATCGGTAAAAAGTTCGGTAACCCAAAAACCAATCCAGGGAAAGAGCCCCTTAGCGGCTAAATATTGAGTCTGTTCCTGCAAACAGGGAACAAAAAGGCAAACCATTCCTTTGTATTGCATAAAAATAGCAATATGAAGATGCCCGACTTTCAATATCTTTGCCGGAAAATCCCCATCAACTATGGGAACCAATCTTTCAATGTTTATTTGACCCCGATAAGTAAGCCCCAGGGGAATTCCACCGGAAGGATGATAAAGCAAATTTCCGATATCTTTCATCTCGGCCATGCCCCGACACCAAATCGTATCTTCGCCAATAAATTCCAACTTTCCCAATTTTTTGAGAGCAGCCATCCTGGCAAAGGTTTCGGTAATATTGTGACCAGCCAGCTCAAGATACTCAAAATCATGAGACGAGCCCAAAATAAGTTTGGTGGGAATTCTTGATTTCGGCCAAATGGATAAAGCAAAATCCCGCTGCTCATCTGCTCCTGAAATTGCCATTTCACCCTTAATAAGTTGACGGTGTTTCAATCCGGGACCTTCAAATAAATCACCGCAAAAATGAATTTCATCAACTTTCTCTTCCTCGGCAATTCTATAGACTTCTGGAATTAAGTCCCAACGCGATTTTTTATGTCCTATGTGGGTATCGCTGAAATCCAGTGTTTTAATTCGTTTAACACAAAGAGTGTCCAGAGCTATTGATTTAAATTCCCTCTTCAGAACTTTTTCCAGCTTAATTCTCTTTTCAGCCGCATCAAAAATAATTGAATAACCTTTGTTTTTAAGCCCCTCGATTAATTCTTCAATATAGGGCGTGGATTTGTGAAGAATTCGACAAATTTCTCCCCTGGTTCTTGGCTCCTCTTCCAAAAGTTTTAGAATCTTAATTTGCTCTTCTGATAAACCTGATTTAATCTCCGGACCCTCAAGGTAATCATCTTTTTTCTGATAAGCTGTCAGGTCCCGGGCATCATAAAGAATATCTTTTAAGTTCCCTTCCTTATCAAAATTTAAAGTTAAAATCCAGCAACCAAGAACCGGCGAACCGCCCCTTTTTCTTTTTCCTCTCTGAGTGGGAGTAATGCTGTAAAGCGATGGAATATTAATACTGCAAATATCTCGTTTTTTCTTGGGAGAAAGGGGGAAACGCGGCGGAATCAGGGCAAAAGAGTGAGTTCCGCCAACTAATACTATTTTTGGAGGAAGATTGTTTTCCAAAACCCTCTCAATTAATTCTTGGTAATTTTCAGTTACTCCCTGCAAAGGATAACTCTTTGTGTAGGTCGTGGCATCGCCTTCAATATGAACCATCGCAATTCTGGTGTCTTTCCCCGCCAGGAATATTGCTTCTTTGTCGCCGCGATACCGCAAATCTCCCAACCTTTCTTGAGCTACGGCATAACCAAGATTTTGTCCTTTGTCAGTCTTAAAAGTTAAATCAGTTGGCCCATTAATAAGGTAGGTCTTAAATGGAGCTTTGGGCCAATGATTTATAATATATTCTACCTGCTCTTCAAAGGTTCTCAAGAAATACTCTCCTAACCTCCTTGGGGAGGACTTACCCGCTGAAATGTTGCCAGCCACTAAAGCAAAATAAACTTCCTCTTTTTCGCCGATTTCATAGGCAGTGGCTAATAGATTTCCTTGCTGGGTTCTTAACCCCAAACAGGGGTCGGAAATTACTAAAATCTTTATTTCGTCCTTGGTTATTGGAGCAAGTCTAAAAATTTGACCGGGAATCGGTTCTTTTCTTAAAAAAACCTGTCTTTCGCCATCTATTTCAGGGGCTACTTCTATCTCATATCCCCCCAACCTCAACCTGTCTATTAACCGAAAAACATCTTCTTTAGCCACATTAAACATCTGGGAAATATTTTTAACACTCAGGGGACTCTTCTGAAGTTCGTCAATTAAATGTCTATCTTCCTCAGAAAAATCAACTTTGGCTTCTAAAGCATCCTCTTTAGAGGCCTTTTCTAATTTCCCTTTTTCAGAATGAGTTATCCAATCTTTATGACGTCTAATTTGAGCTTCAATACTTTGCCAGGACCTTTCATTGAATTTTCCAATAGCTCCAATCCTTAATTCCCTTAATGAATTTGAGTCTTTGCACAATCTTTCAAGCTCGTTTAACTCCGCTTCGCTCCAGTATCTCTTAATAATCATTTTTTCAATCTCCTTCTTCTTGTCAAACAAATTTTCAAAGTTCTTGCTTCAAATAAAACTAACATAAATAAAAGCCTCGGTCAATTTCTATACTTTTGTATTGTATTATAATTTAACACAAATAAACAATTTTGTCAAGAGATGGAAACTCTTCCTTCCCAAACTTTTTTCAACACCAAAACCTCGGCAAAATCAGCCGGAAACATTATTTTGGATGGGAAATGAGGTAAGATTTCGGCTTTGTAAATTTGCAAAAGCTCGCCCTCCAGAAAATTTACCGCCTCCTCAAAACAAACCTGAACAAATTCCGAACAAACATAACAGGGATAACTTTTTATTCTAAGACGGGAAGACCGTCCAAGCTTTAACAAAATTGCCTTTAAGGGTATCAAAAAATAATCGTAAAAAGCCGCATCTCTATCAACTAATTTTTCTCCGGCTTTAATTACGGCCTCGGCAAAAATCTCGGAATATTGATGGGATAAACGATAAACCTCAATGTCCTGACCTGCTTGCTTATGAAAAGTATTAATTTGAGCTCCCCTGGGCGAGGACTCCATTATAAGAGACAGCTTTCTTGAATTTTTATCATAATAAAACATTGCATGATTATAACCCCTGACGAACGGTTCAAATACCGGATTGGTCCAAAGAAATTTTTTTTCTGCTTTAACCAAAATTACATCTCCCGGCTGGAATTTAAACTTTTCTCTCATTTCAGATTCTCCCTAAATTTTCTATTTTTAATGTTCTTCTATTAAAGACACCACTTTTGCCGTAAAAATTAAAGCCCTTAAAATTAGGGCTTTTTTTGTTTTTCTAAAAATTCCCTTGCCCCGCTATAAACTACTCTTTTCTAAACGGGGCAAAGACTTCTAACGGGGGCTACCGTGACCATATTCGGTATTTATTGGCATTCTCTTCTTACAAAGCGGACAACCTTCTTTTGACCAGCTATCAAGTTCCACCTGTAATAAAATTATTAAGGGAACTCCAAATTTTCCTGGCAAAACCCGATGACGAGCAACTAAAATAGCTACTCCCACCACCTTGCCGCCAGCGTCTTCTGTCGCTTTTATAACTTTGTCAATTGACCCGCCGGTAGTTAAAATATCGTCAACGACCAAAACCTTCTTTCCCTTGACATCCTTGTCAAATCCTCGCCTAAAACATTGTGAACCATCATCTTTTTTTTCGGTATAAACAGAGAGCACTTCTTCTTCTTTCAGATAAAAATCGGTTAGGTGTTCGGCCACTCTGTTAGCCAGAACTATGGCGCCGGCAGCCGGACCAACCACCACATCAACATTTTTAATTTTTTCGCCAACTTTCTGAGCAATGTGCCAAGAAATAACCGAACAAATTTTAGGATGTTTAGAAACCGCATCTTTGTCTAAATAGATATCGCCATGCCTGCCTGAAGTAAAAACAAAATGCCCTTCTATGATTGTCTTGCAATCTTTAAAAATCTCCCAAAATTCAATCTCCTCCATTTTTCACCCCCTTCTCAATAATATCCCTGGCAATAATTACTCCGGTCATTGACGACTGCAAAAGCCCCCTTGTCCGGCCTGAGCCATCACCGCCTATGTATAGTCCGGAAATAAGAGTCTGAAAGTTTTTATTGATTCCTACCTGGCTGGAATAAAACTTTACCTCAACGCCATAAATCAAGGTATCTCTGTCGTTAATTTTGGGAATAACAACTTCTAACTTTTTTAGCATCTCCAGAATGCTGTTCAGTATGGTCGCCGGCAAAACTCGTCCTAAATTTCCGGGAGTGGTTTCTTGAAGAGTGGGTTTAACTATGTTTTTAGCCAGGCCTTCCGGATAAGACCTCTTCCCATCTTTTAAATCACCGAGTCTTTGAACAATTACCTTTCCCTCGCCGGCTAACAAATTTGCAAGTCGGGCAATATATTTTCCGTAGCCGGTGGCGTCCTTAAAAGGTTCGGTAAATTCACTGCTCACTAAAATAGCAAAGTTGGTGTTTTCGGATTTCTTGTTGGTATAACTTTCTCCGTTTACAGTAACCACATTTCCATAGGTTTCGGTAGTTACAAATCCGTAAGGACAGGTGCAAAATGTTCTTACCTTGTTATCAGATTTAGTGTAATAGATAAACTTGAGGTCGTGCAGCCCCAAATAATCCGAATCAGTAAGGTGCTTCAAAAATTCCGCTCTTTTTTCAACCCTGACCCCAAGATCAACAATGCCTGGAACAACCTTTAGGTTTAAAGCTCGAGCCTGCCCCAAAAGCCAATCTTCCCCTTCTCGCCCGGGCGCCAAAATTATATTTTGGGCCAGAATCTCTTCTCCGTTATTTAAAATTACCGACAATTTCCCTTGGTTTCTTTGAACGCTTTCAACCGGACAGTTAACTAAGATTTCCACTTTCTTTTCTTTCAAATAATTCCAGATGCTCTCAATTATATTAAATGCTTTGTCTGTCCCAAAGTGTCTTACGGGATAGACGACAGTCTCTAAACCGGCTTTTAACGCTCTTTCTTTCAGGACTTTAATTTTCTTAGAATTTTGAGGGAATTCAACTGGATTATTGCCGCCAAACTCAACATAACGAGAATCCACATAATTCATCAGTTCGTTGAATTTTTCTTCGCCCAAAATATCCAATAGCTGACCGCCGACTTTTGAAGAAAGGGTCAGTTTTCCATCAGAAAAAGCCCCGGCTCCACCAAAACCTGAGGTGCGGTTAGCTCTGTCCCGAATAAAATCTCTCTTTGACCCTTTTTCCGACATCAGAATTTTTAATTCCGGTTTTAATTTTATAAGTTCCAGGGCGGCAAACATTCCGGCCGGTCCGGTGCCAACAATGAGCGCGTCATAAATTTTCTCTTGCATTCTCTTACTCCCTAATAATCTCTTTTCGCCTTTCCTGTACAAAAATTTTAAAAGAGCATCTTTTCAACCTATCATATCTCCGAAACTTTCGCAATATCCATAGGAAAAATATCGGAGCGGAGCTCAACCTCGATAAAAAACTATAGAGAATCCTTCTCTATAGTTTTCAGCCATTTTTTAGTAATTGCTTTTCCAGGACAAGATTTTTTGGGATTATACTCTCTATGGAAATGAATATCTTTCACTGAAAGATTGAATTTTTTGAGCAGCGTTTTTAAGACCGCTTTTGTATTTTTCCAAACTTTGCCCGAAGGAGGTTTTTTATCATATCTTCCCACCATCTCAATTCCAACACTGCCATTATTACCGGCATTAGCGTGTATTCCCTGAATATCTATATTAGTGAACAGCCAGATTCCTTCCGGAGCCGCAAAAATATGCGGTCCGGCTTTCCAGCCCTTTTCTTCATACATTTTTTTATAATAGGGAATTGAAACCTTCCTCCTTTTCCACTGCCAAACAGTATCCCAGGTATGATGTAAAATAATTTTATCTATTCTTCTTTTAACCCGTTTCTTTGAAATATATTTCTCAAATTCTTCTTTTGACAAGCATTTGTTAATTATTCTCATAATAATATTTTAATACAAAAGCCCGACTGAAACCAGTTGGGCTTTTTATTCCTTAATTTTGCTCCAAATTTTTAATTTCTTTCAGGCATTCCTCTGCTTTTCTCTGGACGGCTTCAATGTGAGCGGTGGCTTTCTGGCCGGTTTCTGTCTCAAACTCTCTATATTGTCTTTCAGCTATTCTGTAATCACAATATGCTTTAACCAGCAAATACCCTTTCTCGGCTTTTGTTTTTTGGGTATTCTTAACTTCCAAACGAATGGTATCTGCGCAATTTTGATTGGCATGCCCGGCTGTTCTAAAATCTTTGAGCCTGATTGCCGCAGCGCAAACTTCTTTGGCAAGAAGCTTTGCCTCGGCATACTCGCCATCTTCTCTGAGCAAAATAATCCTAATATTTTTAGCTTTAATTACCAGGGAATCATCACCGGTTGCTTCGGCTTCCTGAATTCCCTGCCTGCTCCATTGATGAGCCGCCTCTCTGTCAAAAAATCTGACCGCCAGGGGCAATCCGTTTAAAACCGAAAGCCGAATCTTTGATGATTGGCTTTCCCGCTCTAAAACATTTTGCCAGACCTTAACCGCTTCTTTAAGATTGTCCGGATTTTCAATTACTCCCTCTGCTCGTCTTGGATTCTCCTGAAGACCTGTATAATACAAATTCCAACCCATTCTTGCCTGGGCCCGACTGGTAAGCTCGGGCTTAACTCCTCTGGATTCGTAGAGAAATATCGTGAGCAAATCAATTGAATCCGAATATCTTTTTTCATCATAAGCTTTGTCCGCCAAATCAAGAATTCTTTCCAGGTTTTCTCCTGTCATTTTTGCCTCCTTTGCCTCGCCGTAGCTTAAAGCGCAGGCGGGCTTTTTCTTTTTTATTTTCAAGGTATCAACCAAATCTTAACAAAAAATCAGCCTGTGTCAAGACTAATTTCTACAGACTAATTTCTACAGACTAATTTTCTACAGACTGATTTTTTACAAAGAATGTTCTATCTTTTTTGTTCTAATTATCATCCATTAAGCATCTTGTGTAGTAAGAATCCGGAAACTCATTTATCAATCTTTGTTTGTAATATTCGGCTAAATCTTCGTTTCCGTCTTTTAGACAATTCTCACGCGCATAATCTAATAATCGGGGCAGATTTTGAACAAAACCTTCTGCCTCGTATTGCTCCAATACCCAGATAATTTTATCTAGAGACTCCCTAGATTTGTTTTTGCCATAGATTGAAAGGTCTCCGGCCACCGAACCCATTTCGGTAAGCACATCCTCGCGTATTTCTTCCTCTTCTATTCCGGGAAGTTTATCATAAAAAATTTGATAGACGAATAAACAATTATCATAACGATCTTCAAAATCAGAGTAATTGACAAGTTTGTCATAGAATTTTGTGAGAAAAATGTTATATTTCAGGGTGATATGAAAACCATCTTCTGCTTCAAGCGAACCATCGTTATCATAAAAAGTCGGATCAATGTGGCTTAAAATCAAACAATCCTCTTGGAGAATAAGAACCGAGACCCAGGCATGCCGACAGAAATTACCACCCAATTCCTCATTGGATAAATAAACATTTTGCAATCCGGGATTTAATTCTTTAATTAATGCAAATACAGCAATGATGGCATCCCGATATTTATCGCAATCGCCAAGACCCAAATGAAAATAAACATCATTAGGCAAAAATTCACCATGTTCTTTTATGAACTCCATATCAATATCCACATCATAATAAGTGAGCCTGGAACCGACTATTTCCACGGCCGCCATAATCGCGTCTTTTACGCTAGGGGTTTTTAATTTTTCAGGAGAATAACCAAGTTTGGCGGCTTCTTGCCAAACTTCTTCTTCAAACCGAGTGCAATTTTCAATTTTGGGATTATTCCATTTATCAGAAAGATATTTTTTTAAATCTTTGGGAAGTTCTATTTGCTGATTTGAAGTCAGATTATCCGAGATTTCGGAAAAATGATAGTAAATTATATATTTGCCGTATCTTTCTCTGGCAAGAATTTCCTTATTAACAGAGGGGATGGGTTTTGGGGTAACCGATGGGGTATCCTTTGAAGTATCCTCGCCAACTGGCTGAAGCTGCCAAATAAGCAAATCAGCCATTTTTATCAATTTTTTCGCTGTTCTTGAATTAAGTTTTTTTGTAATCTCAATTCTATCTCCCAATTGATAAAAATCTGAGTTATCCCAATCAAAATCATTCAAGGCCTCTATTGCTCCCAAGGTAACAGGAATTTTGCCATCTAATTGGGTTTTAACTGTTATGAATCCGAAACATCTAAAAGGGAAAGAATCATTATGAGCGCTTATTAGTTGAAAATTATATTCAAGTACATCATTATCGGCTACGCTAATAGAGTCTGCTTTTTTGTCATTATGTCTATCTATTATAAATATCTCCCATTTGCTGTCTCTAAAATTAATACTGTAGTAATATTCGGGCGAATCAAGAGATTGACCCAACCTGATGCTATAGCTTACTGAATAGGGCTTTTCGCCGATTAAAAGGGTGGCTATTCCTTTTTCTATCAAGCCTGAAGCTTTTTCCAATTCAAAAAGTTTCTTAATCGTTTTCTCGGCCAGCGGAATAGCAGGTGTTTCTCCTGGTGCAACCAAGCATCCTGTCAGATTAACAGCGCCCATCATTAAAATTGCCAAAACAACCAAACCGATTTTTTTCATTCCATTTATCTCCTTCTTGGTTTTCTTAATTTTTGCTTTTTAAGGAACTATCTTAAAGGCACCCTTGGATATTACCATAAAAAAATAGTCCTGTCAAGGGCTATTTTTGAATTTTCTGTTTTCTTGTTTTTATTGTTTTTGTTGTTATTCCACCGTCACACTTTTTGCCAAATTTCGCGGCTTATCCACCCCATACCAGAGCTTTCGGCACGGTACGGGGTCAGGCGCCCCGCACCAGAGAAGCCTGCCTCCTTTGCTGAAGTGGCTACGGAGGCCGAGTCGGCACGGTACGGGGCAGGCCCCGCACCAGAGCAAGCACGGTACGGGGCAAGCCCCGCACCAGTCCCGCCAACGGCGGGACGGTACGGGGCAAGCATCGCAACCCTATTCCACAGTCACGGACTTTGCTAAGTTTCGCGGCTTGTCTATATCGCATCCGCGAAGAACCCCAATATGGTAAGCAAATAGCTGCAATGGCACGACAGCTAAAATTGGCGAGAGCATCTCTAAGGTTTTTGGAACATAAATTACATCGTCAACCATTTTTTTAATTTCATTATTCCCATTGGTTGCTAAAACTATTACCCTGCCTTCCCTGGCTTTAATCTCCATTATGTTGGAAAACATTTTTTCGTAAACGCTGTCAGAAAGAGCAATGGCAAAAGTTGGAAAATTTTTATCAATCAGGGCAATGGGTCCATGCTTCATTTCACCGGCTCCGTAACCCTCGGCATGGATATAGGAAATTTCTTTTAACTTCAGCGCTCCTTCCAGGGCGATTGGATAATTATACTTTCTTCCAAGATATAAAAAGTGGTTATAATCCCTGTATTTTTTGGCAAGATTTCTTATTTGGGAATTTAATTTTAAAATTTCTTTAACTTTTTCTGGCAAAGCGGAAATTTCTTTGGCAATTCGCTGCCCCATTACAGAAGAAAGCTGCCTCTGCCTGCCCAAAAGCAAAGCAAACAAAGCAAAAACCGTAAGCTGGGAAACAAAGGCTTTCGTAGAGGCTACCCCGATTTCCGGACCAGCATGATTATATACTCCAGCGTCAGTTTCTCGGGCAACCGAAGACCCAACGGTATTAACTACTCCCAGAGACAATATCCCTTTTCTTTTAGCCTCCCGCAGAGCGGCTAATGTATCGGCCGTTTCTCCGGATTGAGAAACAGCTAAAAAAGCGGTATTCTGATTCAAAATTGGTTTGCGGTAGCGAAATTCGGAAGCATATTCCACTTCGGTCGGCAGTCCGGCATACTCTTCAATCATATACTCCCCGGCCAGAGAAGCTAAATAAGCAGTGCCGCAGGCGCAAATAACCATTCGAGAAATTCCCCTAAGCTCGTCCAAAACAAGCTCCAGCCCCCCGAGTTTTGCCAATCCCTCATCAAAAATAAGCCTGCCCCGAGTAGAATTTTGAATGGTTTCAGGAATTTCAAAAATTTCTTTGAGCATAAAGTGGGGAAAACCAGCCTTGGTAGCCTCTTCAAAATCCCATTTTAAATTAACATGGGGACGAATAATCTTTCTCTGCCTTAAATTGGTAATAGAAAAATCCTCCGGAGTAATGACAGCAACTTCTCCATCCTCAAGATAAACTACCTTTTTGGTATAAGAAACAACGGCTGACGGGTCAGAAGCAATAATAAACTCATCCCTTCCAAGGCCAATAAGCAAGGGGCTGGAATTTCTGGCTGCCACAATTTTCCCCGGATCGTTTTTGGAAATTACAGCAAGTCCGTAAGTCCCCTTAACAAGTTTAAGGGCTTGGACAACGGCTTCCTCCAAATTACCGCTAAAAAATTTTTCAATCAAATGAGCTAAAATTTCAGTATCGGTATCAGAATAAAACTTATGCCCTTCTTCTTTAAGTTTTTCTTTTAAAAATTTATAATTTTCAATAATGCCGTTATGAACCAAATAAATGTTTTTTTTGCAATCATTATGAGGATGAGCGTTTTTTATTGAAGGAATCCCATGGGTTGCCCATCTCGTATGAGCAATAGCGCAATTGCTAAAAATATTAGAATTCCGAAACCTTTCCTCAAGCGAATCAACCTTGCCGGCAACTTTAACGCAAATAATTTTATTTTTTTGAGAATCAAAAAGCGCCATACCAGCCGAATCATATCCGCGATATTCTAACCTCTTTAATCCATCAAGGCTGATTGGTATAGCGTTTTGTTTTCCAATATAGCCAACAATCCCGCACATGCCAACCCCGCCCTTTCTTTAATAGAATAAAGATAGTGCGTAATAATTTTCGTGTGGTTTCGCGTAGGCGGCTTCGCCGAACTTTATATTGCCACAAAGCTTTGCAGCCGCCTTGTTTCGCGTCGGTTTCGCGTTGAAACGCTGCAATTATTTATTACGCATCAGGTTTAATGAGTCACTATCAAAGAAATTGCGGTGATTACTATTTTCCCCGCTTCTTTCTCAAAATTCTTCAGAAGAAAAGGCGGGGTTGAACACCCCTTTAGATATGAAATTATCTAATAGGGCAACTCGTATTTTAAAAATTATTTTTTCTTTCCTTTTTTGATTGAAAAACCCGAACCCAAAATATTTATTATTTCGGCAATTTCCTGAAATAGCCACCCGAGCTCCTCCTGTTTTCCCCTGTTCAAACCCCTAAGAATGGCGAGCCAGAATTTTGATTCATTGGCGCATTTTAAAGCTTCCTGAACAAAATTATCCGAATTTTCTTTGGAGTTGACAACCTGGGCCACGATATAATTTGAACCGACGCCGGCGCCTCTTGAAATTAATTGCTGGGCGATGGCTTTTGAACTCGCGTCTTGAGGAAGACCGTCCGTGAATTTTACTAATCGGAGCGTCCAGGAATAAATCCGTTTTTTGAATTCGGTTTTTAACTCTTCGTTTTTATTTTCTTTTTTTGTTTTTTCTTTTTTCATTTCAGGTTTAGACGACGATATTTATCAATTTATTTTTTACAAATATTATTTTCTTTACCTCCTTTCCCTCTCTCCACTTTTTAACAATTTCCCTTTCCAAAGTCAACCTCCTTGCTTCTTCTTCGGAAATATCCATCGGAACCTCCACTTTATCGCGGACTTTTCCGTTAATCTGGATTACCAGCTCAAAAGTCGCTTCTTTCAAAAATTCTTGGTCGGCTTTTGGCCACTTTTCAAAAGAAATGCTATTTTTATGCTTCAACTCTTTCCATAATTCCTCTGAAATATGGGGAGCAAAGGGATAAAGAATAATCAAAAATTTTTCAAAATCTCTCTTTGTTATAAATTTTATAAAGCCACGTGAGCTTATTTCATTATCTCTAAGCGGTTCGTAAAAATCGTTTTTTAAAATCATCAACTGGCTGATGGCCGTATTAAATCTGAAGTTTTCAATATCTTCACTAACTTTTTTAATTGTTTTGTTTAAAATAGCTGAAAATTCTCCATTCGTTGATTTATTGTCTTGTGTCCCTTGTATCCATGTCTGAAAATAATCCTGATTGTATCCCTTAATCCATTTAAAGTAATAATTATATACGTCGTCTAAAAATTTTCTACATCCCTTTAATCCGTTTATATTCCAAGCAATAGTCTCTCCAAACGGCCCCATAAACATCTCGTAAATCCGCAAGGTGTCTGCTCCGTATTTTTGGACGATTTCGTCAGGATTTATCACGTTTCCGAAGGATTTAGACATTTTCCGGCCATCTTCAGCTAAAACCATACCGTGGGAAGTCCGACGCTGATAAGGCTCCGACCCTGCTGATTTTGGCACGGCCCCAATATCCCATAAAAATTTGTAGATAAAACGGGAATATAAAAGATGTAATGTAGTATGTTCCATCCCTCCGTTGTACCAGTCCACCGGCATCCAATATCCAATTTTTTCCTTATCCCAAATCAATTTTTGATTTTTGATTTTTGATTTTTGATTTCCGAGCATGGTATATGCGAGGTAGTACCAATTAGAACCTGCCCAATTGGGCATCGTGTCTGTTTCCCGTTTAGCAGGCCCTTCGCATTTTGGGCATTTTACATTTACCCAATCGGAAATCGCTGACAGCGGAGATTCGCCTGTTCCGGTTGGCTGATATTTTTCAATATGAGGCAATTCTACAAGCAAATCCTTTTCAGAAAGGGCAATCCACCCCGGATTTAATAACTCACCTTCATTAAACTCTTTATTATTTTTGCTCTTTGATTTTTGATTTTTGATTTTGACCGCGCAGTTTTCGCAGAAAACAAGCGGGATAGGTTCTCCCCAGTAATGTTGTCTTGAGAAAACCCAGTCCCGCAATTTATATTGAATGGTTTTTTTGCCTAATCCTTTTTTTTCTAAAAATTCTGTAATCTTTTCGATAGCTTCTTCCGAAAATAATCTGTCAAATTCTCCTGAGTTAGTTAAAAATCCATATCCCGTAAAAGCCTCGTTTTCTATAAACATGTCAGGTGAAAAACTTCTATATTTTTCCTGACCCAATTTTTCAAGTACCGGATAAGCTATATTAAAATCTTTTGCATAAAGTTCTAAAATTCCATTTTTTTGAGTCAATCCAATCTCGTAGTTTTTATATTTTCTTTTATGTTCATCTACAATTTTCTTTGCTTCTCCAATTTTTATTTTTAATGAATAACGAATTCCGGGATTGATTACTTTCCTAATTTTTAGTCCATATTTTTTCGCAAAATCATAATCCCGTTTATCATGCGCCGGCACCATCATTACCGCGCCGCCTCCATAAGTAGCGACAACATAATCCCCAATCCAAATAGGAACTTTTTCGTTATTTACTGGATTTATTGCTTTAATTCCCTTTAATTCAACTCCCGTTTTCTCTTTAGTTAAATTAGTTCTTTCAAACTCGCTCTTTTTTTCCGATTGTTTAATATAATTTTTAACCTCTTCGTAATTTTTGATATTTGATATTTGATTTTTGATTTTGAGGAGCGAAGCGACGATTGGATGCTCAGGAGCTAAAACAACGGCCGTTACCCCAAAAAACGTATCGGCCCTGGTGGTAAAAACTTTAATTACCTCATCGGGGCCATCAACTTTAAAATCAATTTCTGTTCCGTATCTTTTCCCGATCCAATTTATCTGTTGGGCCTTAATTTTTTCTGCATAGTCAACTTTTTCCAAATCTTCAATCAATCGGTCGGCGTATTCAGTGATTTTCAAAAGCCATTGCTTGATTTCTCGCTGCTCGGTTTCCGCGCCACAACGTTCGCATTTTCCGTCAATCACTTCCTCGTTTGCCAGTCCGATTTTACAGGAAGGGCACCAATTAATTGGAATTTTTGCCTGATAAGCCAAACCTTTCTCAAAAAGCTTCAAAAAAATCCATTGAGTCCATTTATAATATTCCGGCTCGGTTGTGTTGATTTCTCTTGACCAATCAAAAGAAAGGCCCAAACTTTTAAGCTGTCTTTTAAAATTTTCTATATTCTTCCTGGTTGCGACCTTCGGATGAATACCGGTTTTTATAGCGTAGTTTTCGGTTGGCAAGCCAAAGGCGTCCCAACCAATGGGGAATAAAACATTAAAACCCTCCATTCTTTTTTTTCTGGCAACCGCGTCCAGGGCGACATAACTTCTGGCATGGCCGACATGAAGACCATCGCCCGAAGGATAAGGAAACTCAATCAAAATGTATTTTTTCGGCTTTTTGGAAAAGTCTTTGGCTTTAAAAAACCGGTTTTCCTCCCAAAAATCTTGCCATTTCTTTTCAATTTTTTCCGGTTCGTAAATGTCCATATATTTTATATTATATTCTAAATCCTAATTTGTCTATAAACAAAACAAAAAGCAGCTTAAAATTGTCAGCTGCTTTTTTGGGTTTCTCTTTTTAAAAAAGGTTTAAAATCCGGCGATGCCATGGCAAAACAGCAATTATATCCATCTCAACCTTGGCATTCCAAACCGGCAGGCGATTAACAATAACAGTTGTGCGGCCGGGCTTAGTCTTCCCAAAATATTCAGAGTAAACTTCATTCATCTCCTTGAAATCCCTTTCTTCAACCAAATAAACCGTGGTTTTTACCACTCTGTCCAGACCTGTTCCGGCCTTTTCCAAAATCGCTTTGAAATTTTCAAAAATCTGTTTTGTCTGCTCCGCTGCAGAATACGGGATTCTGTTAAATTCCTGGTCTTCGGGCAAATTCGGATTGATTCCCAGCTGTCCCGAACAAAAAACATAACTTCCGTCTATTGTTGCCTGGGAATAAGGACCGATTGGCAAAGGCGCCTTATCTGTCTTAACTGCTTTCATTTTCTTTTTTCTCGGTTAAGTTTTTTACTCTCCCCAAAATATCATAACCAAAAGATTTATCAATAGCAAACTTCTAACGGGGCAAGACTTCTAACGGGGTCAAATGATTTTCGGTGAATCTTGCAGGCTCCGTATTTCCTCAATCTGGCTAAATGGAGTTCGGTTCCATAACCTTTGTGCCGGTCAAATCCGTATTTTGGATAAATTTTATGGTATTTTCCCATTATTCTGTCTCTGACAACCTTGGCGATAATACTGGCTGCGGCGCAGGAAAAAACTTTCTCGTCGGCTTTGACGATTAGTTTATAATTTATAGTTTTTAGTTTATGGTTTTTAAGGTATTTCCCGTCAATTATCAAAAAATCGGGTTTTCTGTTTAATTTTAAAACGGCTTTTTCCATTGCCAGTTCGGCGGCATTTTTAATGTTGATTTTGTCAATAACTTTTTCCGAAATCCTCCCTACTCCCCATTCTATCCCAGGATGAGTGGTCAACATCTTATAAAATTTGTTTCGTGCCTTTGGAGAAAGTTTCTTAGAGTCCCGGAATCTTGAAATCCTAAATCCAAAATCCGAATTTCTAAACAAATCCCGATGACTAAAATCCCAAACGCGTTTGGAACATTGGAATTTAGAATTTGGAATTTGTTTAGAATTTCGTGCTTCGAATTTCGGATTTTTTATTATGACTGCGGCGGCAACTACCGGTCCTGCCAAACAACCTCTTCCCGCCTCATCTAATCCAGCAATCCATTTACATCCCTCCCTCCATAATTTCTTTTCTTCTCGAAAACCAGGGTTCATTTCTTTAGTATCTTTTTTAACATTTCTTTTACCACCTCGGGATTGGCTTTGCCTCTGGTAACCGACATTGCCCGACCCACTAAAAATTGAAGGGCATTTTCCTTTCCTTTCCCGTAATCTTCAACCGGCTTTGGATTGTCTTCAATAACTTTTCTGACAATATTTTTTAGCTCACTTTCTCCGCTAACCTGCTTAAGATTTTGCTCCTGAATTATGTGAGATGGATCGCTGCCTCTGCCAAACATCTCACCGAGAACAATTTTGGCTGCCTTGCTGGAAATTTCTCCTTTGTAAATTAAAGTTATAAACTCGGCAAAATTTTCCGGAGTTATTAAAAAATCTTCTCCAACAACCGAGGCGCCCTTAAGCAAACCTTGCAAATCGGTAATTAGATAATTGGTGGAAAGTTTCAAAACATCCTTTAATTTACCCCCGGATATATTGTTGTCCTTTGCCCATCTGATAAGTTCTGAAGAAGCTTTTTCAAAAAATTCTCCCAAATCTTTATTTTGAACAAAAATCTCAATTTCCTTATTTCCGAGTTCGTATTCCTTTTTAAAACGAATTCGTCGAGCTTGGGGCAGTTCCCCGATTTCGTTTCTGATATTTTCAATTTTTTCTTCGGTTAGTAAAAGCGGGGGCAAATCCGGCTCAGGAAAATAGCGATAATCGTGAGCTTCTTCTTTTCCCCGCTGACTGACGGTTTTTTCTTTAATATCGTCCCAACCCCGAGTTTCCTGAACAATGCTTTTGCCTTCCCCTAAAAGCTTGCTCTGCCTTTTAATTTCGTATTCAATTGCTTTCTCCGCCGCCCTAAAAGAATTGAGATTTTTAATCTCCACCTTTACGCCGAGTTCGCCCGAATCCTCAACGAATGACAACGAATTAAAATCGAATAGTGGATTTACCAATCGTTTGTACTCTAACTTGTCTCCACGAAAATTAACAATTATGGCCAATGGTAAATTTGCAGACTTGATATACCGAAGAGCTTGCCTGATATCATTTTGGGTAATAAATTTTTCTGCTTTAATCTCCAATAGGATATTGCTATCTATTATAAAATCCGCAAAGAAATTGCTTAGCTGAGGGTTTTCGAATTTCAATGTAATTTTTTTCTCGCGTTCATAAGAAATTTTTTCTCTTTTTAAAATTTCCTCCACGGCATCTTGATAATTTTTCTCTTTGTAAACTGGTCCTAACTTGTTATGAACCTCAAATAATAATGACATCAAACGATAACTCTCATCTTTCAACACTATTCGGTCCTCATTCGTTTTTATTCGTTCGCCATTCGGGCGTAACGATATGTTAACCTCAACGCGCATTTCGCCTTTTTCCATATCGGCATCGGAAATTCCAAGATAACGCAGAATTAATTGAAATTCTTCGGCAAATTCTCGCGCCTCTTTAGCCAACCTTATATCAGGCTCGGTAACCAACTCCATAAGAGGAACTCCGGCCCGGTTAAAATTCACCAGGCTATACTCCACTCCTTCGGGATGGAACAATTTTCCAACATCTTCTTCTAAATGAATGTTTCTAATTCTGATTTCTTTATTGGCAATTTTTAAGAATCCCCCCCTGCAAAACGGCATATATTCTTGGGAAATTTGATAGCCTTTCGGCAAATCCGGATAAAAATAATTTTTGCGGTCAAATTTTGAAAATTCCCGAATCCGACAATTCAAAGCCAGGCCGGTTTTGATAACTTTTTCAACCGCTTCCTCATTTATCACGGGCAGGGACCCGGGCTGACCGGTGCAAACCGGACAAATATTGACATTGGGGTGCCGCTCATCCGCATTATTGGGACAAGAACAAAACATCTTTGACCTTGTCTTTAATTCAACATGTATTTCGAGCCCTATAGTGGGATGATACTCCATCGTTAAATTGCTAAATTGCTAAATTGCTAAATTGAATTAATCAGTTTAACATTATAACAATTTAACATTATAACAGTTATCTTATTTTACCATTTTTTGTTATTTATGCCAAAATATGCTACAATGAAAATATCAAAAATAAAAAAGGAGATGTCTTTGTGTTTTTGTATATTTATTTTTTATATTTTATATTTCCCGCTGTAGCGGGATCCCGCTGTGGCGGGATAATTTTTGATTTTAGCGACCCCGCCCTCTATGCTCACGGAATTTTTATTGAAAGTTATTATAGGAATATAGCTTTTCAAATAATTTAATTTTTAATCCGAGAGCTTAGGGGGCGGGGGAAACGCCTATGCTGCTAATTGTCACGGCCATTTCGGGTTCCGGACGGAAAGGATACCTTAAGGAATTTGAAGAATACGTTAAACGCCACAAAAAGAAAGTGAAGGTTTATTATGTTGGCGATATGCTTTTTGAACAAGCGGAAAAAATTGGAATCTCCATTACCCAAAAAAATGTTTTGAATACCAACCCCTCTACTCTAAACTCTTTAAGGAGCGCTGTTTTTGAAAATATTTTAATGACCCTGCCGGAAGATTTAAAGAAAAATGATGCTGTAATATTAAGTGTTCACAGTTTCTTTTATTGGAAAAAAATATTTACCAGGGCTTATGACCGATTTTATCTTGGTCAATTTGAAGCTGACTTATTTGCCACATTTATAGACGATGCCCCGGATATAAAATCTCGGCTTGACGCAAAAAAACAGTGGAGGCCGGAAAGATTAACAATTCAGGAAATCTTGCTCTGGCAAAATGTTGAAGTTGAGGTAACTTCTTCTTGGGCAGATATGCAATCAAGGCACTTTTATGTTTTGCCGGTAAAACAGCCGATTTCCACTCTTTACAAGCTCCTTTTTTGCCCGGAGCAAGAACCAATTTATGTCAGCATGCCGATAACCCACCTTAGAAGCAAAAAGAGCCAAAAAGGGATTGATAAATTTATTGAAGAATTGAATAAATATTTTATAGTTTTTGACCCAAGGGCAGTAGAAAAAACATCGGGAGCGGCAGTAGTTAATCTCAAAAAAAAGAAAAGTCCGATTTTTTATAACCAAATAGTCAATCGCGACCTTTACTGGTTTATTAGACAAAGTAAAAAAATCATCGCTTTTTTCCCAAAAATCGTTTCCTCGCCCGGAGTGATTAACGAACTTCGAGAGGCCCATGAAACAAATAAGGATGTCCTGGTGATATATCCGGGAAAAGACGGAAGTCCCTTTTTAACTTATTTTTCCGATAAAGTTTTTTCAAACGAAAAAGAATTCTTTAAATTTTTAAGAAAAAATTACAAACCATTCAAAGAGCGCCTAAAATAAAAAATCCTAAATCCAAAATCCAAATTTCAAAAAAATTAGTCAGGGGTTCAACCCCTGACTAATTTTAATTTCTATTTAATTTCTACTAACCCCGGTAGTAGTCCCGCCACAGCGGGACACTACGGGACAAGCATAGCCGTTGTTCAACCATTATACCCGGTGCTCGCCCCGTACCATTCTGAACCCCGCACCAGAATAAATTCGGTGCGGGATAAACTCCGTGAAGAATTAGTTCGGGGTTTCTATGAATTTCTCATCTCTTTCATTATTTCCACCCCAGCGCTTGTCCCGATGATATTTGCTCCGGCCTCCAACAATCTTTTAATATCTTTTAGTGTTTTAATTCCCCCAGCAGCTTTAATTTGAAAATCGGGCCCAACGGCTTCACGCATTAATCTAACATGCCCAACTTTTGTATCAATATCTATATTGGCCATAAAACCGGTTGATGTTTTTACGCAAAAAGCGCCGGATTCCTTTACGATCCCTGACGCTTTTTTTATTTCTTCGTCAGTCAGCAAACCTGTTTCAATAATCACCTTGATCGGCAAACCAACTCCAACAATAGCCTTCAAATCGTCTAAAACTGCTTGATAATTGCCTGATTTGAAAAGGCCAGACGGCATCACAATATCAATTTCGCTTGCCCCTGTTTCTTTGGCGATTTTTACCTGATTTAATCTGTTTTGGGTTCCGCCGGCGCCCAAAGGAAAATCAATTACGGAAGCAATTTTTGTGCTGGTCCCCTTAAGCTTATCAACGCAAAATGGCACCCAAATTGGGTTGACACATACCGCCCGAAAACCATATTCCTTTGCCTCCTGGCAAAGTTTCTTAATGTCGGTTTCTGTTGCCTCGGGTTTTAAATTAGTGTAGTCAATAATTCTTGTAATTTCCATATATTCTAAAATTAACAAAATTTTTCAAAATTAGCAAATAAAGCTTCTGGCGCTTTAAACTTTACAAAAAATCCCCGTAATTTAACTGCGGGGATTTTATTTTGAATGATTTATTTAAAATTATTTTTTGCTGGCAAGAACTTCTTTCTTTAACTTTTTAAATTCGGCTCTTACTTCTTTGAGCTTACCGCAACACATCTTTTTTTCTGGACAGGGCCCCTGTAAACAGGATGGCCCGGCATTTTTAAAAAGGTTCGGGGCTACCCCGAAGGCCAATTTTAACATTTCGGTCGCCATCGCCCTAATTTCCCATTGGGCTCGCTGGCAAGTTCGAAGTTTAAAAAAACTGTCAATTAATTCCCTGGCATTCATGGTAATAATAATTTTCGTTTCGGCGGCGTTTGGTAAAACATAACGAGCATCTTCGGCCGCGGTTTTTTCTCCTTCAACTTTCACCTTCTTTATCGCCAAATAAAATTCATCGTAATTATCCTGAATATCTTCCATCAGTTTTTCAAATTTTTCTTTTAGCCCGCACTTAACAATGCTTGGCGGAATAATATAATCAAAAACTCCGCCGTGCTTTCCGCTATGCTCGTCAACATATCTCTGACTCTGCTGGGAATAAGAAGCAATCCTGTGCCTGACCAATTGATGACTGCAGGCCCTGGAAATTCCTTCAACCCCAAAAGTAAAATAAGCATGCTCTAAGGGACTGTGATGACCCATCTCAGCAAGCTTTTCAATAAATTTTACCTGATCCTGGCTTTCAATTTTTTTCTTTAAATCCTCAATAGTCGCCGGACTATAACAAAGTTTAGCCGCCAGCGCCACTAACTCTTCGGGGTTATTGGTGTGCCTTAAGAGTATCACATTTAATTTTTTTTCCGCCATATTTCTCACCTCTCAAAGAACTTTATTTGCCTAAGTTAAATTTAGCATAAACTATTTTTTTGATTTCGTCAAAGATTTCCTCAATTGTTCTTTCGCCGTCTATAATATGAACATTTTCAAATTCTTTGGCAAGTCTTTCATAGCCCTGCCAAATTTTGGCTAAGGCTTCTTCTTTTTCAAATAATTCCATTTCAAACCTGTTTTGCTTGATTCTTTCCAAACAAATTTTTGGTGAAGCTTTAAGAAAAATAGAGAGGTCCGGCAAAGGGAAATGTCTGTTTATGTCTTTCAGCCACTGCCAATCGGAAATTTCCAAAGAGCCGTAAGCAATGGTTGAAAAGAAATATCGGTCAGAAACAACAATGACTTCCCTTTCAAGCAGGGGCATAATTTCCTTTTCCAAATGGTGGGCTCTGTCAGCAGCAAAAAGAAGCTGCAGGCATTCCGGGCCGGTTTTCCAATTACGGGTCAGTTGCCCTCGGATAAGTCCGCCGATTAAATTATTTGTCGGCTCCTTTGTCAAATGGGCTTCGGGACGACCAAGTTTAAATTTTTTAGAGGGTCTGTTTAAATATTCAACCAATTTTGCTGCCTGGGTTGACTGACCCGAACCATCCAACCCCTCAAAGACGATAAACCCCGCGCCACCTAGACGGGGTAAGATTGATTTACCATTTACAGCGACAAACCAATTTTTCTTTTTGGCTTGATTCTCCATTTTATTTGGGGTGCGGGACTAGTCCGGCACCGTCCCGCCGTGGCGGGACTGGTGCTGGGTTTTCCTCAATAAGAATTTTTTTGCATAAAAGAAAATCGGCAAATAAAAACATTTAATGTTTTTAATTTTTCCCGTATTGGTATCTATCATCAAGAATATCTCCTTTCTGCCAATCCCTTATCCAGTTTGCTACTTTAAATATCTTCACTCCATCGGCTTTTGTGGAACAAATTACTCTGTTAAGTCCGGCGTTAATAATGGTCTTTTTGCACCAAAAACACGGAAAAGCATCAACTTTTTCGCCAGCAGGTCTTTCTCCGTAAATAAACATATCTCCGCCCAAAAGCGAAACACCGGCTCTGGCGGCATTAATAATGGCATTTTGCTCACAGTGCACCGAGCGGCAAAGTTCATATCTCTGACCGTGGGGAATTTTCATTTTGTCTCTCAAACAAAATTTATGTTCAAAACAATCTTTTGTTTTTCGGGGAGCGCCTATATAGCCGGTGGAAATAATTTGGTCATCCCTAACGATTATTGCTCCTGCTTTAAACCGAAAACAGGCTGAACGTAAAGCAACCTCTCTGGCAACGTTTAGATAGTATTTAATTTTTGAAGGACGCATAAGTAAAATTTTCTTTAGAAAATTTTGTAAAATCTTAAATCCTAATTTCTAAATCCTAAACAATATCTAAATTCTAATTTCCCAAATTCCAAATTGTTTGTCATTTGAAATTTGGGATTTGTTTCGGATTTCGGATTTAGAATTTCGAATTTCTCATTCAATTGTGATTCCCATTGACCTTGCCGTTCCTTCTATTATCTTTTCCGCCGCTTCAAGAGAATCAGCATTCAGGTCTTCCATTTTCCTTTTGGCAATTTCTCTTATTTGTTCTTTAGTTACTTTACCGAGCTTCTTTTTATGCGGCTCACCCGACCCCTTTTCAATTCCGGCCGCTTTTTTCAGAAGATCGGAAGCCGGCGGAGTTTTTAATTTAAATTCGTAAGTCCTGTCTTCATAAACCGTGAGTTCAACCGGAATAATATTCCCCTGCTGTTCTTTTGTGGCATCGTTAAATTTAGCGCAAAACTCTCCGATGTTTAAACCGTGCTGACCCAGGGCCGGACCGACCGGAGGAGCCGGTGTTGCCTGGCCGGCAGGTATTTGCAACTTAATAAGTGTTTTAATTTTCTTTGGCATGAAAACACACTAATAAATATGCGAATGTTTGCGAATAATATGCGAGGGTTCCAATTAATTTTTCGCAAATTATTCGCATATATTCGCAAACATATTTGTGTATGCTTTTATAGTTTTTTGATTTGTAAAAAGTCCAATTCCACCGGCGTCTCTCTCCCAAATATACTCACCAATACCTTTACCTTGCCTTTTTCGCTGTCAATCTCGGAAACTTTTCCTTCAAAATCTTTAAATGGCCCGTCGGTGATTTTCACCGGCTCGCCAACCTCAACATCAATTTTATACTCTGGTTCTTCAATTCTCATTCTTTTCTGAAGATTTTCAATCTCTTCTTTGGACAAGGGAACAGGAGTGGTTCCGGCTCCAATAAAACCCGTGACTCTGGGGGTATTTCTAACCACATACCAGGAATCATCGGTAACAATCATTTCAACCAGAACATAGCCCGGAAAAATTTTCTCCTCTCTTATCTCTTTTTTCCCTCTTTTTATTTTAATTTTTTTCTCTTTTGGAACAATAACATTAAAAATTTTATTTTCCATACCCAAAGACTCAATCCGTTGTTTTAGATTTCTGGAAACAGCGTCTTCATAACCGGAATAAGTGTGGATGGCGTACCAATTTCTTCCTTGTTGTATTTCTTGTCTGGGCATGCCAATTTTCTCAGCGAAGCAAATCTCGAACAAGGCGAGAGAATACAGCTGAGCTGTTAGAAAATTGCGCACCACGTTAGATAATTATCTAATGGGGTCGCTAACAAAGTCCTTTAAAAAATAAACCTATTAATAATTATGGTAAATAAAAAATCCAATCCCCCCAAAAAGAAAGCTATAACCGCGGACGCGCCGACAACCATCAAAGAATATTTGATTGTCTCCTGCCTCGTTGGCCAATTAACTTTTTTCAGCTCAACTTTAACTTCCTTAAAAAAAATTATAAGTTTTGTGAAAATCTTTTCCACGGATTTAACACGGATTTACCCCGCGCCACTTCTAGCCAACTTTTTCCAAAATACAAGTTTAATCAAGGCGAAGCGAGCCTCGCGGCTTTTTACTTTTTGTATTCTAAATGCCTGCCAGAAGCGATGCGGGGTTTATTACAAACTTTACCCCAGATAACACGGGTTTAATTCGTGTTATTGGTGTCAAGTTCGTTTTTAATTCGTGTTTAATTTGTGTTTAAAAAACGCCCCACGGGGCTTCAATTTCTATTTTAATACCCCAAAAACAAATGTCAATACCTTAGTTGTACAAAATCAGATTCGTTTTCAAGCTTACAAAAAAGCAGGTGGTCAACCTGCTTTTGGACTAATCCTTTTCAAATATTCTTCTGGATTTTTTATCTCTTCAAGAGAAATGGGATTTATCTTTAAAGGAAGATTTGCTAAAGAACTTCCTCCCCGTAAATAAAGATATTCGATAAACTTAGCGCCATCCGAGTATCGCTTTTGGCTTAATCCCAAAATTCTATTTTTTATGTTTCTTAACAAACCAAAGGTTCTTCTTCTAAACTTAAAATCCGGTAAAAGAACTTCGGCTATCTTTTTGGAAAAGAACTCGGCATGTCCCTCAATTGCAGTCATCAGCGCTTCTAATTCGTCCTTGGTATGATTAATTCTTCCCGTATTTTTTCCCGTCGAAATCATGGAAACAATATCTTTTAAAAACCTTGCCGCCAATTCTTTTCTTTTTTGCCGGAGAGAAAAATTAGATGCTTGTAAGTTATGAACTTCTTCATGGATAATAACAAATCTTTCCAAATCTTCTACCCGGCAATCCGTATCTTCAGCAATTTTTTGGATATTGGGAATAACCACCCTAATCTCTCCTGAAGAAAATGAAGTTTGTCTTAGCGAATCGTGCTGACCGAGAATCATTTTAGATAATTCTGTCAACAAAATCCGCTGCCGGAGAGAAAGAATAATCATTAAAGGAAAAATTAGGGGCAGCAACGGTATGGCCAACAAGCTTTTCTTTAACGAGAAATTAGCCCTGATTTCCTTCTTAACCCTTACAAACAAAAGCCACATTTCTAATTCTTCATTGGTGGCTACAAGAGCATCAAAAAGACATTTTTTACCCGAATAATATTCCCTTATCTCACATTCTCCGGGCTTAATTCCAATAATCTTTTCCTCTAACTCTCTCACCTTCGCTAAAAATGGGTAAAATCTTATTCCTTCTTTTATCTCACCGGGTTCATCTAGATAAGAAAGGGGTTTTCGGAAATGAGCTTTCTCTTGCTCAATTTCTTTTTGTTCATTCGATTTTCTAATTTTCTGCTCCGCAATATCAACGAATGCTTTTAAAAAAACAGGGGAAATACGCTCCAGTAGTTTTACTTCTTCTTCGCTTAAATTATATTTCTTTCCGATTCCTTCAACGACTTTTTTGATAAGCTCTTCCGGGTTTAGGGGTTCTGCCACGTTTTACTCCCGCATAAGATTTCAAAACAGCTTATTTTATTATAATATATTGCAAAAATAAATCAACACTCAATCTTGTATAATGAGACTGTTGAATAATTATGATTACAACGATTATTTAAGATTACAGCGATATTTTTCTACTTATTTTCATCGCTGTAATCGTCTTCTAATTGCTATAATCGCTTAGAAAAGTAATTGTTCAACACTCTTACAATACAAAAGGAGCCCAAAACGAAACCCGTTTCTAACACAAAGGGAGCCCCAAAATTAGGGCTAAAGCCCGATGGGCTCGCCCATTTAGGTTTGGGGCTTCTTGGGCGATAGAGTGGTCGTGTGATAATTGAAGTATATGACAATTACAATAAAATCTACTTAAATCTACTTAAATTTATTTTTTTACAAATGGATGCAATCGCATCCATTTGTAAAAATTTTCTTTTAAAATTTTCTTTTTCAACCAAAAAAGCTAAGGATGAATTATTTAACAATTTTGGCCGTCGGGGGCTTCAATTTTCGATGCTTTATACAACCTTCATTTCGGACTTCTATCGCGGGATTATTTTTGAGCAATCCTTGAAATTCGGGTATTTTAAGGACCTTTCTGGAAAATTCAGCAAAATCTGAATTCAAATGATAACATATTTTGTGCGATCGCACAAAATATGTTATCAATCCTTTTATTGCGCATCAACTTTATTTTAGTAAAGAATATTTAAACATTGTCTTTGCTGTGTTAAGGATGTAAAATGAAATCGTATGAAATTTAAAATCAGCACAAAAGGGAATAATGATGTTATTGATATTACCGGAGAAGTAGCTGGAATTGTAAAAAAAGCCGGCGCAAAAGACGGACTTTGTTTGATTTCCTGTCCGGGTTCAACTGCCGGTTTAACCACCCTTGAATATGAGCCAAATTTAGTTGAAGACTTTAAAGAATTTTTGGAAAAGTTAGCGCCTTCGGATAAAAAATATCGCCACGATAAAACCTGGGGAGAGGGCAATGGTTTTTCTCATATTCGCTCGGCATTGATAAAGCCATTTTTAACCGTGCCAGTTGAGAATGGCGATTTAATGCTTGGAACCTGGCAGCAGATTATCCTAATTGACTTTGATGGTCGGCCAAGAGAAAGGACGATAATTGTTAAACTCCGTTAGAAGTCTGGCGCATATCTTAACCAAATAAGATTAATGGATAAGATATAAAGTTTAAAGTCGGCCATCATTATTGATAACAGAAAAAATTTTGGAAAAATTTTTTCTGCCCAAGACTTCTAACGGGGTAAAATTGTTAAATTGTTAAATTGTAAGAGGTTTGTAAATGTAAAAGGAGGAAAGCTTTGCCCAGTAGAGCAACTTTTGACTTACTTCGCGAAAATGGGATTTTCTGAAAGAAAATCCTGTCGAAGTTGTCTTACTGGGTTTGCTTTCCTCCCTTTTGCTGCCGAGCCTACTGGCGCGGGTAGCGGCAGTTCCGGAGGATTTCGGAATCAACCCGTGAGAAATCATAGACGCCATACTTGACGTCCCGATAGGCCTCAATCGGGTTTCCCGACGCGTCAAGCGCCTCAGGAATGCGCACTCGGAGAATTTCCTCCCCTGTTTGCAAGATGCCCTTATCCCCTACCTCTTTTTCAAGGCAGATGCAGTCGTTGAGCCTGCCGTAATGGCAGAACTCAAAGACCTTTTTCTCCCCGCAAGGACAGCCGTCTTCCCGAGCTCTTCGGGCTTCCTCCCGAAGAGGTTCGTTTGGGATATCAACGAGGTTTCCGTCTTCGTCAATTTCCGGGCTGCCCCACCAGAGGTGCTCCTCTATCCAGTGATAGAGGTGCCCCCTCCTCGCGCAGATGTAGGCATAACCTGGTGCTCCCATGGCTTACCTCCTTTGCGGTACCCTCGTTCCTGGGCCAACCGCCTTTTTAGCTGGAAGTTTACAATACTTTATTTTCACCCCGCATGGGAATCCAACAATGGAAAGTCAGCTTTTAGGAAACCAGGCTATGGCAGTTGGAGGGAGCGTGCTAATAATTAATAATGTTGCTTGAAAGCGAACATTACTAATAGCTAAAAAGTTCTCCTTCCTCTCCAAATCCTTCAAAGAAAGATTCAGAGAGGAAGGTTGATGCAGGGAGAACTACGGCTTAAAGCGATTTTTTTCTGCATCAAACAATGACCCTATTAAATGTTCGTTTAGTTCTCCGGGTCTTGAAAGGTGCGAATTGAGAATGCGGAGCCGGGTCTCCGCTAATAAATGTGCCCGTCTCCAGTTGTCCCGGTCAACCGATTAATCCAGCGGGCTAATTAAAAATATTCACCGCATTCTCTGCTGGCCGAAAATGGGTATAGGAGGACAGTCATCTCAACTTCGTTTCCTGCTGTTTCAGCGACATTCCCTCGGGAATAATCCCTTTGGGTAGAGCCGACTGGCCCCGACAAGACGTAAGTTAAGGAGCCGCTTTCCCTCCTCTCTAAACTCTACTAATAAGTAAAGCGCAGAGAGGAAAAGAGGAGACAAAATCATTTTGTTTTATCAATTGTCTCCTCGTTGTTCGCTGCCGCGAGCCCATGGGGATGTTATTTAATCCACATTCCCGCAAGCCCATAAAAAACCTGGGCAACCGGGAGACCCTCAAGGGTCTGCCTGGGCGGCCGCGGCATAATCTTTTTGCCCTCACCCTGCGTCGGGCTGGGGGAAAAGTTTAAATCCGTACAATCAGTTCCCCCGGACCGATGCACGGAGGTCAGCGCGCGACTCTTTTATTTTTAAAGTCGAGTCGCGCTCCGGCAGGGGTTACCTGAAAAATTCCTTTCTTTATATTTTTAAAGAATCTTTCAGGTAACCCCAAGTCATTAAGCAGAGTAAGGAGTATTCGTAGTTGTTAAAAAGCTCTCCATCACCGTCCACAACTCTATTATAGCATACCCACAAAATTTGTCAAGCATTTCTCTAAATTTTCAAGCAAAAAGTTGCGTAGAAAATTTAGTAAGAAATGCTTGATCCCGCTTAATTTTTGCCATCAAAGGTTAACTTCGATGGGATTATTCTGGGACCATAATAAATTTTTTGCAACCTGCGCACTCCGAATAGGAGCATCCCTTATTGGGCGAAGCGGGTTGCCTCTGCATATGGCCGCAAAAATTGGGCGGGGTCAACACCTTTACGGAATTTTGAATTTTCTAAGGTCCAATTTTTATGTTATAGCGAATAAAAAATCCCCAAAATAAAACCCTAGGGATAGAATGACCGCTGCCTTGCAGCGGAAATCCTAAATCCAAAACCCCGAAGGAGAGGCTTTACGACCCTACGGGGCAGGTCCTAAATCCCAAACCCTGCAGGAAAATCTAAGAAGTTTAAAAATTAGAATTTAGAAATTCCATTGCGAAGCAATGGCTGCCCTTTCCTTTTGAGCTTCCCGATAGCTTATCACAACAAAAAATCTTGACACCCCTCCCGACACCCCCCTCCCGACTTTGATAGAAAATAGTTCTTACTATAGAAAGAATCATAGTAAGAACTATTTTACTTTGCTATAATAAACCTGATGCGTAATAAATAATTGCAGCGTTTCAACGCGAAACCGACCCCGATAGTACAAATCCTGACGGATTTGACTACGGGGCGAGAATAATCGCAGAACAAACTTTTATGGGTTTGCTTGCC
>Ga0210017_1000174_pt1 | contig 49603 bp, 43 predicted proteins | sample CryGeyCG2014_020_FD_183966 | JGI IMG/M metagenome (GOLD analysis project Ga0210017, IMG submission 183966) | Groundwater microbial communities from aquifer - Crystal Geyser CG08_land_8/20/14_0.20 (SPAdes) (version 2) | ecosystem: Environmental > Aquatic > Deep subsurface > Groundwater | place... | reverse complement strand
GTTTGTTGGCTGGTGGAGTGTTGTTGGCTGGCTGGCCTTGGTTATTTGGCAAGCCTTGTTTATTGTTTTGTTCGCAATAGTGCTATCGTGCTGCTCTTTTTTTAAAGCAAAATTTATTTACCCATTGGTTACTGCTTTGCTTTGGGTGGCTGTGGAATACTTGCGGTCCAGCGGTCCATTTGGGGTTACGGCCGGAGACCTGGGTTATGCGCAAGCCTTGTGCTTGCCGATCGTGCAGCTGGCGGCGCGCGTTTCTGTTTATGGCCTAAGCTTGCTGCTTGTTTTGACCAACGCTATTATTGTGGCCTGGCTGGTGAACCCACGTCGCGTCAGGGCGGGCTTTGCTTTTTGCCTGGTCTTTTTTCTGGCGTTGGTCTATGCCTTTGGGCTTTTTGAAATGCAGGCCAAAGAGGGCTTAGACCAGGCAATGATAAAAGTTGCGCTGGTCCAGCCCAACATTAAGCAGCAGGACAAATTAGACCCGACCAAGGTCATGTCAACGTTTGAGCTTTATGCCAGGTTGACCAGACAGGCTAGCAAATTACACCCAGATCTGGTTATCTGGCCTGAAACTGCTGTTTTTGCTTATTTGACCAATGACGCTTATTTTTTGTCGCGTTTGCAAAGCTTGACCAAGGAAACTGGGGTTTGGCTGGTCTTTGGCACGCCGTATTATGAGTCAGGCAAGGCTTATAACTCAATGGTAGTGATGTCACCATCAGGCGAGGTGACTGGGCGATATGATAAAGGGCATTTGGTCCCTTTTGGCGAGTATTTACCTTTTCGCTCGCTGCTCTATTCCTGGTTAAAACGGGTTGGTTATTATGAGAGGGACTTCTCTCCTAGTCCTCCTATTAAGCTAATGGTCAAAGGTCAGGAGATCGCGGCCGCGGTTTGCTTTGAGTCTGTTTTTCCTAATTTAATACGCAGTAGAGTTACTTCTTTGTCTAGGTTTATTTTGTTGGTTACCAATGATGCTTGGTTTGATGGCTCGGCTGCGGCTGAATTTCATTTAAATTGCGGGATACTGCGGGCCATTGAGAACCGCAAGTACTTTGTTCAAGTGGCGACCACAGGTAGGACAGCGGTGATTGATCCGTGGGGGAGGGTAATTAAAAAGTTACAGCCATATACCCAGGGGATATTATTTACCAAGATACCGGGTGAGAAAAAAATCGCGCGCTCTAAGTTAGGTATCGTTCTCCAATAATCACGGCCGCGTAATCATCGACCGCAACTGGCGGGACCCTGAGAGAGGTTGGGATGAATTTCCATAACCCTTGGGGAGGGTTTTCTTGCCAGTATAGTTTTCTCGCCTCAAGGGTAGAGTTTTTTTCGTCAAGCAAAATACATTTGATCTTATTATCGGCAAATTCTTGGGCCAGCTTTTTTCCGTTGCTGCTAGCGCCAATTACCACGGTGATAATTTGATATTTGTGCAAATAAGCCAAGGTGGTGGTGATGATTTCTGAGCGCTTTACAATCTGGCGTTCAATGACTTTTTTCTCTAAAGTAAGGACGGCTAAGCCGCATTTGTCTTTGCCTGGGTCAATAGCTAAGATCATTGGTAATTGATTTTGAAGTCTATGGCTAGCGGGCCCAGGGCATAGACTTCTTTTTTAGTCATAGTTTTAAGGACCACGTCTTTGTTAGCTGCTTTGATTTTTTTGGCCAGATTAAAAATTTCAGCGTAAGGCAAGCTGCCGATTAAGCCAGAGGGATCTGGGACAACCCCGGCGGCTTTGGCAATCTGGTGAGTATTGGCTAAAAGTTCTTTAATGGCTTGTTCGATCTGGGCTGTGGCTAAGCCGTGTCTAATGGTAGTTTGGGCCAGCATCTCCTGGTCTTTATAGATGAGCCGGTTTTTGGCCAGATTGAATTTGATGGTGACCTGTTCGCCAAAAAGGGTGTTTCTGGTCGCGACCACAGAGACAATAAACTCTCCCTGACCATTAGTCAAAGTCTCAACTGCAAAGGTAAAGTCTTCTGGAGAAATATAGACCAGGTGCCCCTCTTTTTTGACGCCAAAACTTCTGACCTGACTGTCGGTGGCTGACAAGACCTGTTTTAAGGCTGTGGTAAGATGAGTTTTATCTGAACCAGCTTGGATAGTTGAGATCAAGAGGGTTTCATTGATCTTAAATAAGACCTGACCTTGACGGGCCGAGGTAATTTGGGCCTCAAGCTTATTTTTAGTTTTTTGCAGTCCCATGATCTCTTGCCTGGCTGATTTAAGATTTTGCGTTTCTTGGGTAAGTGTTTGGCGGACTGCTTGTAAGCCTTGCTCAAGGGATTCTCTTTCTTCTGTTTTTAGGCTCAATTCTTCCTTAGTCTGGTCAAGCTGCAGAGTTTTTGCTTTGAGCTCGCCTTTTAATTCTTCAAGGCCAAAAAGGGCTGTCCTAACATCACTGGAAACAAGCAGCAGTACAACTATGGTAACTAAGGCAATCAGCACTCCAGTGCCTGTGGTAAAGATAATTGCGGTGTGGCGCGGCCGAAGCTTTAACAGGGTCAAGCGGCGGCGGCCGATCGACCGGCCAATGTAATCCCCGACAATAGCTACAATTCCTGCCAGGACCAGCATGCCGATGATTAAGATAATGCCAGAGATCATTAGCCAATGGCTTTCTGGGAGAGAATATACCAGCCGACCCCGGCAGTGATGAAATTAGGCAGCCAGGCAGCGATAGCTGGACTAAAAAGATTGAGCTCGCCAATGGCCATGCAGATAAAAGTGACGATGTAATAGAAAAAGATTACTAAGATCGAAAGTCCCAAGCCGATGGAAGATGAGGCCCTGCGCCGGGCAATGCCCAAAGGAGCTCCTAACAAGGCAAAGACCAGCGAGGCAAAAGGAATGGCCATTTTAAGGTTAAGTTGCAACTTAATGTCAGTGGTCTCTTCGCCCATCTTTTCCTTAAGTTTAATGAAATCACGCAATTGGGCCATGGTCATCTCATCGGGATTTTTATCGCCAATAAGAAAATCTGATGGTGAATATTTAATGGCTAAGGCCTGCTCTTTAAACTTGATCAAATGCTTGTATTCGCCGGTCTCAGCTAATAAGTAAATAATGCCAGACTTAAAAAGCCACTCGTTTTGCGCGGCTTGCCAGACCGCGGCCTGGGCAGTGATGATCTGTTGGAGCTGGCCATTGTTAAACTCTTGGACAATAACATCCTGCATTGTGTTGCCCTTGAGGACCTGGGCGTAGAAGATTCTCTTTAGCTGGCCGTGTTCAATCTCAGGCACAAAAACATTTTTTTGCAATTTAGGCGTGTATTGAGTGGATGTTTCCAGCAGCAGGTTTTTAGCGGCTAGATTGGCTTCTGGTACCACGATCTCAGAAAAGGCCAAGTTGACTAAAGAAACAAGTAATCCCAGCACCAGCACCGGGATGATGAGCCGGTAAAGCGAGATGCCGGAAGCGCGAAAAGCAATAATTTCTGATTCGCCCGATAACCTGGAAAAAGCTAAGAGGGCGGCCAGCAGCATGGCCATGGGAAAGATATAGACCACGATCCCTGGCAAACGGTAAATAAAAACTTGCAGTGCCACAATTAAAGGCATGCCTTTCAGAACAACGGCCCTGACCAGCTCAAACATGATCATGCTGGCGGAGAGGATTGCGGTAAAGGCGCCCAACCCAAACAAAAAAGGCTCAAACAGCTCTTTGAAAATGTAGCGGTCAATGATCTTGATCAAAGTTCAAAATTCTCCCCCAGGTAAAATTTCTTGGCCTCTGGTGACCTGGCAATCTCTTCAGATTTGCCAGACACCATGATCTCGCCCTTATGGATAATGTAGGACCGGTCAGTTATGGCCAATGTTTCGCGAACATTATGGTCAGTGATCAAGACCCCGATCCCTTTGGTGGTTAGGTGTTTAACAATAGATTGAAGGTCATGCAGGGTTTTGGGGTCAATACCGGTAAACGGCTCGTCCAGCAAAAGAAAGGATGGGTTAGTTGACAAGGCGCGGGCAATTTCTACCCTGCGTTGTTCGCCGCCGGAGAGGGTGTAGGCCTTTTGTTTTCTAAGGTGATATACGCCCAGTTCGTCCAGCAGCTCCTTTAGTTTTTCATGGCGCTCTTTACGCTTGATCTGAGGCATAAGCTCCCACAGGATCATAATATTTTCCTCAACAGTTAATTTGCGAAAGATTGATGGCTCTTGGGCCAGGTAACCGAGTCCCAGGTGGGCCCGGCGGTGCATGGGCAAGTTAGTGATGTCATGTTCCCCTTTAAAAACTTTTCCCTCATTGGGTTTGATCAGGCCAACGACCATGTAAAAGGTGGTGGTCTTTCCTGCACCATTAGGGCCAAGCAAACCAACGATCTCTCCCTCTTTGACCTCAATGGAAATATGATTGACTGCGACCTTTTTGCCGTATCGCTTGACTAGATTTTCTGTTTTAATATACATATTTATACCTCGTTATGTCTCAAAAAAGCTGAAATTTTTGCCAATTTCTAACGATAATATTATAGAGTGGTTGGCATCGATTCGCAAGTAACATTCACTTGAGGGAATGGAATAAACTTTGTTTCCAAAACTAAGTTCTATTTGTGAACCCAATCAATTCTTCCAGCTTTTTATTAGCCGCGCCAGAATCAATCGCTTCTGCAGCCAGTCTAATTCCATGTTTTATGTCTTTGGCTTTTCCGCCAACATAAATCGCGGCGCCAGCGTTGAGCAAAACCATATTACGCTTGGTTCCTTTTTCCTTGCTGTTAAGAATTTCCAGGGCAATGGCTGCATTCTTGTTAGCACTGCCGCCTAAGAGTTCTTCTTTCTTACCTTTGGCCAGACCAACATCTTTAGGCGAGAGCTCAAAGGTTTTAACTTTGCCATCCTTAAGCTCGGAGACTTTTGTTTTGCCGGAAATAGACATCTCATCCAGTCCGTCCAAGCCGTGGACAACTAAGGCGTGGGTTGTGCCCAGGTTTTTTAGAACTTTAGCCAGCATTTCTGTTAGATCAGGACTAAAAACCCCTAGAACTTGAGCACTAGCGTGGGCTGGATTAGTTAGCGGGCCTAAAATATTAAAAACAGTGCGGATCCCGATCTCGCGACGGGAGGGCATGGCAAATTTCATGGCCTTATGGAAATTTGGGGCAAAGATAAAACCGATCCCCACTTCATTGATACAAGCCTCAACCTTTTTTGGCTCAAGATCAATTTTTACACCGAGCGCTTCTAAAACATCGGCTGAACCGCACTTTGAGGAGACTGACCGGTTACCGTGTTTGGCCACCGGCATGCCATTAGCGGCCACAACAATGGCAGAAATCGTTGAGACGTTAAAAGTGCCGGAGACATCCCCTCCTGTGCCGCAGGTGTCGACGAGGTTTTTTTGTTTAGGGTAGATATTGATGGCGTGCTCACGCATCTTTTGGGCGCAGCCAGTGATTTCTTCAACTGTTTCCCCTTTCATCCGCAAGGCAGTGATAAAAGCAGCGATCTGCGATGGGGTAGCTTCCCCTTTCATTATTGTATCCATGGCTAGGGCAGCTTCAGCTTGGGTGAGATTTTTTTGGTCAACAATTTTCTTTATTAATTCTTTCATTGTGCTATAATTGTAGCGTGAAAAAAAGGTCCTTTCAACAGATCATTTTTGGGCTCAATCAATTCTGGGCCGACCAGGGTTGTGTTATCCGCCAGCCGTATGATGTTGAAAAAGGGGCAGGGACTATGTCACCAGCTACTTTTCTTGGGGTTTTAGGGCCAAAACCGTGGAATGTCGCTTATATTGATCCGGTGCGAAGGCCAACCGACGGACGTTACGGTGAAAATCCCAACCGCCTCTTTCATTATTTTCAATACCAGGTCATTATGAAACCTTCACCTAAGAACATTCAAGAGATGTATCTTGATTCCTTGCGGGCCATCAACGTTGAGCCAGCCAAGCATGATGTTCGTTTTGTCGAGGATAATTGGGAGTCGCCAACGCTTGGTGCTTGGGGGACAGGTTGGGAGGTCTGGGCTGAGGGGATGGAAATTACCCAATTTACCTATTTTCAGGAGTGTGGGGGAATTTCGTGCCAACCAATTCCGGTTGAGATCACTTACGGGCTTGAGCGTTTGGCCATGTTTATCCAAAAGGTTAACAGCGTTTACGATGTAGAATGGACAAAGGGTGTTAGATACGGTGATATTTATCTGCGGCAGGAGCAGGAGCACTCAAAATATAATTTTGAAGAGGCAGATGTTAAAATGCTCTCGGCGCTGTTTGAATCTTATGAACAAGAAGCCTTAAAGTTGCTAGCAAAACAACTGGCCCTGCCAGCGTATGATTATATTTTGAAATGTTCACACTCTTTTAATATTCTTGACGCGCGGGGAGCGATATCTGTTTCAGAAAGAACGGCGTATATTTTGCGGATTCGCAAATTAGCGAGGAGATGTGCCCAAATTTATGTTGAATGCACTGCTTGAAATAGGTTGCGAGGAGATCCCGGCCCGGTTTATGCCTGGCTTTCTTGAGGACTTAAAAAAGAAAGCAGAAGAAAAACTAACAGCCGAGAGAATTTCCTTTGGAAAAATGGAGACTCTTGGTACCTATCGCCGGCTGACTCTATATATAGAAAATATTGCCCAACGTCAAACAGACCTTTCTTTTGAAGCCAAAGGCCCACCAGCTAATGTGGCTTTTGATAAACAAGGCAAACCTACTCCTGCGGCGATCGGTTTTGCCAAAAAGCAGGGGCTAAGCCTTGACGATTTAAAAGTTGAAAGCAATTATGTGGTGGGGAGGGTCTTAAAAAAGGGTTTACCAACTAGCAAGATTTTGCAAACAGCATTTCCCGAGATTATTGTTTCACTATATCAACCGCTTTCAATGAGATGGGGCAGCGAGGAGTTTAAGTTTATTCGGCCCATTCATTGGGTGGTTGGGTTATTGGGTGATCAGGTGGTAAAGTTTGCAATTGCTGGAGTGAAGAGTGGGGATAAAACACAAGGGCACAGGTATAAGCAGAAAAGCAGAAAAGCAGAAAAGCTGATAGCAAATATCAGTAAATATAGAAAGGCGTTAAAAAACCTTGGGGTCATTGTTGATCAAAAGGAACGCAAGGTTTTGATCAAAAATCAGGTTGAGCAAGCAGCTCGGAAAATTAAGCAGCGCGCGGTAATTGACCCGCTGCTTTTGGACGAGGTCACGTATTTAGTTGAAAGCCCAATCGCGTATTTGGGTAGGTTTGAACCTTCTTTTCTTAAAATCCCTCAAGAGGTTTTAATTACCTCGATGCAAAAAAACCAAAAATATTTTCCCGTGGTTGACCAGCAGCAAAAGCTCCAGCCAGCTTTTGTCGTAGTGACTGATGGCAGCCATTCAGCCAGAGTGGTTGAGGGCAATCAAAAGGTTCTTTCAGCTAGGCTAGCTGATGCCAAGTTCTTTTTTGATGAGGACAGACAAAAGCCCTTTGCAAATAAGGTGACAGCCTTGGCCGAGATTGGCTTTTTTGAGGGCTTAGGCTCATTAAAAGACAAGGTTGAAAGAATGTCCAAGCTTGCTGAGTGGCTGGGCAAACGTTTAGGCCTGTCGCCTGAGGAGCAGTACACTGCTTTGCGGATTGTCTTGCTCTGCAAGGCCGATCTAACAACTAAGATGGTTTATGATTTTCCTGTTTTGCAAGGTGTGATGGGGCGTGAATACGCTCTCTTGTCTGGCGAAGACGCGCGGGTTGCCAACGGGATTTTTGAGCATTACCTTCCCAGGTTTTCTGGTGATGGCTTGCCCAAGCAGAGGGAAAGCGTAGTGGTGGCTTTGGCTGATCGTTTTGATTCTTTGGTCGGTTGTTTTTGTCTTGGCGCAATTCCCACTGGTTCAACTGATCCTTATGGCTTGCGGCGGGCGGCCAATGGCATTATTAAAATTATTCAAGGCCAGCAGCTGAACCTTTTGCTTAGTGAAACGATCGAGCACTCATATAAATTGTATGAGCCTCTTTTAAAAGGTAAGACAGCAAAGGCGTTGCCAGCAGTGCAAGGAGAATTGCTGGCTTTTATTGCGGCCAGGCTAAAACAGTTGCTTTTAGACGATGGCCAACGCTACGATATTGTTGAGGCTGCGTTGTCAAGGTTTAATGATGTGCTGGATGTTCTTAATAAGACCAAGGCTTTGACAGCGTGCTTGGCCAAGGCTTGGTTCGCCGGGGTGATTGCTTCAGCTGATCGCGTGGCCAGGCTGGCCAAGAACGCGACCAGGGACGAGGTTATTGAAGCTGACTTGCTTGAACCGGCAGAAAAAGAGCTCAACTCCCTTTATTTAAAAATTAATTGGTCGGTTGGCGAGGCGATCAACCAGGAGAATTGGCCTAAGGCTTTAGAGGAGTTAGCTCCGTTAACTGGGCCAATCGAGAATTTTTTCAACCAGATTTTGGTCATGCATAAAGATGAAAGGATTAGGACAAACCGCTTAGCTTTGCTGAAATCGCTGGACAGGCTTTATCGGCAGGTGGCTGACCTGCCCAAGATAATCTTAGCCAATGAAAAATAATTTTCTTGTTTTATTGCTTGTTCTTATTGGGGCCATTTTGCTGACTAATAGCTGTGGCCTTTTTAGCCCGTCGACCACAAATCAAGAAACAACGACCACTGCGGCTGCCAGCACAACGATTGCTGGGGCAACAACAAGTACTACTATGGCTATTGGATTGACAACAACTACTACCACTACAAATACCAGTGCCAGCACTACGACACTACCTTCTCCCAGTACTACGAGCACAACCACAAGTACCACGATATCCACCACCACGACCAGCACCACAACTACGATACTCCCTTCTCCCAGTAGTACGAGTACAACCACAAGTACCACGATATCCACTGCCACGACCAGCACCACGACTACTACTGTGGTTGGAGTTACAACTACGACAATAATCACCTCAACAACAACCACTACTATTGCTGAGCCAACTAACTTGAGGGGGACGTCGAGTCTAACTGGGGTAACATTGTTTTGGGATGCTGTTGTTGGTGCTCATTCTTATAATTTGTATTGGTCAAATACTTCTGGGGTGACCAAGACCAACGGAACAAAAATTGCGGATGTGACCAGCCCATATATTCATAATAATTTAGTAAATGGGCGTGCGTATTATTATGTAGTAACTGGTGTGGCCGTAGATAACAGGGAAAGCCGAGAGTCAGCGGAGTTTGTGGTCGTGCCGCAAGCAGTTGGCGCGCTTGATGAAAGTTTTAATGCTGATGGAGTGGTTATTTATAATGGTTTGTCAGCTTGGGGTACCGACGTAACTGAATCAGCCTCAGGGAACCTTTATGTGTCTGGTTCCATTGGTCTTGATCTAGCTTTGCTGGCTTTTGCTGAGAATGGAGAGCCCCTTCACACCTTTGGCAGTGATGGGGTGGTACGAAAAGATATTGCCGGTAGTTTTGATGATGGGAGAGCGCTTATCTTTGATCAGTCTGGTCGATTATTGGTGGCTGGCTATGGTCTTATCGCAACGAAAACGTCTACTGCTGTTTTGCTAAGATATGATGATAGCGGCCATCTTGATACAAGTTTTGGTATTAGCGGCCTGGCTACTTTTGGTGCTAGTTCTTATACTTATAATGGTTGGGAGGGCTTGGCCCTGGATAGCGCTGGACGCATTTTTGCGGGAGGTTATTATAGCCAGAGCGAATTAACGAGTAGGGAAGGAACAATTGCTTGTTACAATGATGATGGCTGGCTGGATTTGTCCTTTGATGGTACTGGTTTTGTAACTTATGGAGAGGATAATAAACATGATTATTGCCAGGCAGTTGCGGTCAACAGCTCTGGCCAGGTCTTGGCTTGTGGCACTGTGGGTAAGGAAACACAGGATGTTGCCTTGCTAAGATATGAGGCCTCTGGTGTTATCGATGAAACTTTTGATGTGGCAGGGCTTTTTTCGTATGATTTTGGCCACCGAAATGACTTGGGCAGGGCCTTGGTGCTTGATAATTCTGGCAGGATATTGTTGTTGGGCTTTTACCGGGGCAGTTATGGCAAGATGGACACTTTTGTGATGCGTTTGTTAAACGATGGAGTAGCGGACCCTGCTTTTAGCGTTATTTCTTTGGCTTCTTCTACCTTTGACATTGAGGGTGATTTCTTGGCTTTGGATAAGGCGGGTAAGATTCTCGTGGCTGGTAGGTATGGCAACGATATTTTTCTAAGACGTTATGATAGTAATGGCCAACTCGATACGTTATTTGGCGATAATGGGCAGGTGCTTTTTGACCATAATTTAGGGATTGATAGCTGTATAGGAGGATTGGTTGACCATCAAGGTCGAATAGTTTTGGTAGGGTCTGTTAATGCTGGTAATGGGTTGCTGTTGCTTCGGTATAAGTAATAACTAAATAATACAGGGGATTCGTTGGCGAGAAAAGGCCGTTGACTTCCTGTTCAGTAAAACGCTACAATTTACCTTGAGTGTTCTTGTGATTTGTAGATAATTGCCTCCAGAGTCGGCAGATCTGTCGGTCAAATATCTAAAAAAATTAAAAGGAGAGGCTTGATGAAAAAACTATTGATATTTGGGTTGGTCCTGTTTTGTTTCTCCAAGGTTGCTTTGGCTTCTTATATTACTTTGCAAACTTCTGTCACGACCAAAATTGAGGCTAGCAGCCTTAAGGTTTTGGTGGCAGTGGAGAATAAAGGTGACGAATCAGCTTATAATGTTCAGGCAGAAATTAGGGCTTTGGGCACTAAGGTCTTGGCTAAGAGAGCTTCAGAAGTTGCGATTAATGGTCGTTATGAGGCTTATGAAGAGCTCAATCTTGATCTGGCAAAACCAGGTGAATATCCGCTCGTTGTCGTCATGCACTATGCCGACGCTAACCAGTACCCTTTTTCCGCCTTGACCTGCCAAACCTTTAATTATCGAGCGCAATCTGTGCCGGCTGAGCTCTTTGGCAAGCTGACCTCAGATAAATTTTGGGACAAGGGCAGGGTGTTTTTGACCTTAAAAAATTTGTCAGAAAGCGATTTGACGCTCAAGGTTTTACTGGTCGGTCCGCAAGAACTTAATTTCCCAGGAGACAAAACGCTTGCTTTGGCTGGGAAAGGGACGGCCAAGGTTAATTTTGAGGTGGGCAATTTCTCCGCGCTTTCTGGCAGTACCTATCAAATCTTTGCCTTGGCAGAATATGATCAGGCTGGCCGACATCAGACAATTATTACCCAGGGGACGGTGCGCCTGGTCCAAGAAAGCGTGTTCTTGGGCCTAAAGTACTCTTATTTAGTGGCCTTGCTAATTGGCTTGGTTTTGGTCTTTATTTTTGTCCAGTTTGGCTTACCGCTCTTAAATAAAAAATAGCTTGATTAATAATTAAAGTGAAAAATCATACATTAATTGCTAGCCTAATCTTTGGCCTAATATTTATTTTTTTCTTTAGTTTTTTTGCCCCTGGACTGATTTTTGCTAAGACTTCAACCACAGGTGGAGATACGATCTCTCATTTCCCCACCGCTGTTTATTTAAAAAATGTTTTGTTGCCCACTGGTAATATTATGGGTTGGGACCAGGGCAATTATGCCGGCTATCCGCTTTTTTATCATTATTTTCCTTTGACTTTTATTGTTATGGCTGTGCTTAGTTTTATTATGCCCATTGAGATAGCTTTTAAGATTGGGACAATTTTAGGGACGTTCCTTTTGCCGGTTTGTACCTACTTTGCCCTGCGCGCCATGAAATATTCTTTTCCTATTCCCTTGCTCAGTGCTTGTTTTACCTTGCCGTTTCTTTTTATGGAAGCAAATTCAATGTGGGGCGGCAATATCCCAAGCACTTTGGCTGGCGAGTCCTCTTATAGCTTTAGCTTTGCTTTGATGATCTTGTTTTTTGGCACGCTTTATGCTGGGATTAAAGATCAGAAATGGGTTGTGTCTAATTCTTTGTTGCTATTTGGCATTGGCTTAAGCCATGGCTTTACTTTTGTTTTTATTGGAGTGATTGCCCTCTTTTTTCTGTTTACTAAAAAAGATTTTGTGCGCAATCTGATCTATCTTTTCAAGGCCTTTAGTCTGGCTGTCTTGCTCTTGGGTTTTTGGTTTATCCCGTTCTTGGGTAATATTCCGTATGTTATTAGTTATGTTTCTAAGTGGTATGTTGATTCGATCTTCAAAATTATTCCGCCGATTCTAATGCCTTTCTGGGGCTTGAGTTTTGTGGCTTTATTCCTTAATCTGTTTGACCGGCGGACTGCTTACTTTATTCATGTGGTGGTGGCGAGTTTTATTTTGTATTGGCTAGCGCCAAATATCGGCATGCTTGATATTCGCTTTGTCCCGTTCATCCAGTTTTATCTGACAATTTTTGGGGCAACTGTGATCCTGGTCTTTTTGACTAAAATCAAAAATAAAGAGCTTTTGCCTTTTATTGTTTTTCTGGCAGTTACTTTGTGGGTGCTGCCTCATGTTACATATATTAAAGGGTGGATCAAATGGAATTACGAGGGCTTGGAAACTAAGTCCAGCTGGCCCTTGCTCCAAAAAATTCATTATCATTTGTCCGAGACAAAGGTGGGGCGAGTGGTTTACGAACATTCGCCCAAACATAATATCTTTGGCAGTGAACGGATCTTTGAAAACCTGTCTAATTACGCGGGCAGGAACACCTTAGAAGGCTTATATATGCAGTCTTCGATTAGTGCTCCTTTTGTGTTTTATATCCAGTCAGAGGTGTCAAAGCTTCATTCTGGTCCGTTCCCTCAATATAAATATTCTTATCTTAATTTGCCAGCAGCCCTGCCGCACCTAAAGCTTTTTAATGTTACTCAGTATATTGTCCGCAGCCCAGAAGCCAAGCAAGCAATTAAGAAAATACCTCAGCTTAAGTTGGAATGGAGCCTTGATGATTATGAGATTTACCGGCTGACGAACAATGATGGGCATTATGTCGTTTTGCTCAAGAACGAGCCCGTCCTTTTTCAAACTAATGACTGGAAGCAAGATTTTTACGCCTGGTTCACGAATTTAGACGACTTGGAGATTCCCTTGGTTTACATTAAACATCCGACCGCTCAAGATCTAAAAAAATTCCCCTTGCGCAGTCATGACCTAGCGGCTTTGCCTAGGGTGGCGCTTCCTGATCAGCAGCCAGAGATCACAGAAAAGCTGCTCCCCCAGGAAATTGATTTTACCACCAACTTGATCGGTCGGCCGCATTTGATCAAGGTCTCATATCATCCCAACTGGCAGGTGGTAGGGGCGGACAAGATCTATTTGGTCTCACCTTCGTTTATGCTGGTCTACCCTAAACAAGCCCACGTCCGCCTTTATTTTGGCAAAACAATCTACAATTATATTGGTGAAGTTATGAGCATTTTAGGGTTACTAATCCTTTTCTCTTCTGTTATAATTAAGCGTAAAGATGCGCGATAAACCTAAGCTTTCAATTGTGCTCCCTGTTTGCAACGAAGAGCAGAGCCTGCCTCAGCTTTATCTGCGTTTGGCCGCGGTGTTAAAAGAGCTTGGTCTTGACTATGAAATTATTTTTATTGATGATGGGAGCCATGATGCCTCCTGGCTTGAGCTGACCAAATTACATCAGACCGATCACCGGGTCAAGGTTTTGAGCTTTTCGCGAAATTTTGGCCATATGGCTGCCTTAGCGGCTGGGCTAGACCAGGCTGCGGGTGACGTGGTCATTACTATGGATGCTGATTTGCAGCACCCGCCTGAGCTTATCCCTCAACTGCTGAATGAGTGGGAGGCTGGGGCAGAGGTGGTAAGTACCTTGCGCCAGGAGAGCCGAAGGGCTGGCTATTTTAAAAACTTAAGCGCTAGATTTTTTTACTGGTTACTTAATCGGATTGCCAAGATCAATCTGCCGGCCAATGCTGCTGATTTTCGTTTGCTCGATCGTAAGGTTGTTGAGACCTTAAAAACGATCAAGGAGCGGTCCCGTTTTTTGCGCGGTTTGATCAGTTGGATTGGCTATCAACAGGCTTTTGTGGCTTATCAAGCTGAGCCGCGTTTCGCGGGCAAAACTAAATATTCGTTTTCACGCATGTTTTCATTTGCCATAGATGGGATTACGGCTTTCTCTGCCTTTCCTTTGCGTTTGGCCACTTATCTAGGGTTGTCGATTGCTTTTTTTAGCTTTATTTATATTGTCTATGCTATTTTTGTGAAACTTTTCACTAACAATGCCATGGCTGGATGGGCTTCGGTCTTGATCGTGGTCCTTTTTATTGGTGGGGTCCAGCTGATCTTCTTAGGGATAATTGGCGAATATTTGAGCCGGGTCTTTGATGAAACTAAGGGTAGACCATTTTATATTGTAGCTAAAAAATTGGGATGGTAGCCAAGATGACCGAACCGTCTTTAGCCGGAACAGTTTCAAAGTACCAAGAACTAGCGAGTAAGATCGTTAGTTTTTTTAAAGGATTAAAATATCCCAAAATTATCTTTGGTTTGCTGATTTTGGCTGTTATTTATTACGTCTTTGTCTTTTCAGCTTATTCTATTTTGCTTCAGGAAGTATTTTATACTCAAGCCTTTGATTCTGGCATTGATGACCAAGGGATCTGGCTGATCTCGCACTGGCTTAACCCTTTGGTAACTGTACGGGGGCTTAATATTTTTGGTGACTCCATAACTTTTTACCATATATTCATCGCGCCGTTCTTTTGGCTTTGGAACAATATTAATTTGCTTTATATTATTCAGAGTATTTTTATTGCCTTGGGCGCGATCCCGCTTTTTGTTTATGCTCGGCAAAAATTAGGAAGCAATTTTTTAAGCTTAGTGGTAGCGGTCTCTTTTTTGTTATACCCCGCTTTGCAAAACCTAAACCTTGATCAATATCATTCTGAGGCGATCGCGGTCTTTTTTATTGTTTTGACTATCTTTTTTTTGCTGAAAAAAAACTTCTCCTTGTTTTATGCTTTTTTTATTTTTAGTTTGATTGGTAAGGATGAAATCGCGGTCACTGGCGCGTTTATTGGGCTTTTTTTGTTGTTATTTGATAAAGAAAAAAGGCATGGTTTAATTATCTTTGGGCTGAGCGTTGGCTGGTACCTGCTGTGTTCCAGGGTGATGATGCCGCTTTTTAATGGGGTAGGGGTTTTTAGCCACCAGCCGGTAACTTATTCCCACTGGTATCGAGGCTTAATGGACAATCTGTTAAACCCTGGTTTTTACTGGCAAAATTTTCTGCATCCAGAGAGCCTGGGTTATTATTTAGGGCTTTTCTTGCCTTTGGCTTTTATTCCTTTGCTTAGTCCTAGGCTGATGTTTTTGCTTTTTCCGGCTGTGGCGGTCAATGTTTTAAGCGGCACCGGGTATTTGCGCTCAATCCATTACCATTATAATTACATTCAAGCTGCAGTGATCTTCTTTGCTTTGATCGAAGGGCTGGCCCTGATCAAGAACAGTCGTTGGCTTAGGAAAATAGATGGCACTTACAAGGTGGCAGCATTAGGTGTTATTGTCGTAGTTTTTTCCCTGGGTTGTAATAATTTGTGGAGTGCCTTGCCGCTCAACCGGCATTTGACCATGTTGACTCAAAAATGGGAGCATTTAAAGTCGCGTGAGATCAGGGTAAAACAAAAAGCATTGAGCTTGGTGCCGCCAGGGGTCAAAGTTGCGGCCTCTTATTCCTTGGTCCCGCATTTGACCCATCGCCAAGAGATATATATGTTCCCCAACCCCTTTAAGTCTGTTTTGTGGGGACAGTGGTTTAAGGAGGGGGAGGGGGCCCCGCCAGCCGAGGGCCATGTTGATTATGTGGTGATCGATTTTACCAATCATGCTAAAGAAGAAAAAATGATTATTAATTATCTTTGGGCGTCGCCTTATTTTAAGACGGTTTTTCAAGATGGACCGCTTTTGGTGTTGGCCCGGACCAATAATTGCTTAGCCCAGGAATATGGGGCCAACTATACCCTTTATGACCTGACTAGCCAGGTCAGCTTATTTGATGATTTTGCCAAGGTGCTCAAGGTTAAGAAGCAGGGCAGGCTGAGCATGTTTTATTTTCCAGATTCTAATTACTATTTGCGCAATCTTTTGGGTGAGGAGATCCTGCTTGTTGACAAAAAGTTTGCCTTGGAGATCTCGGGCTATCTTTATTTGCCAGAAACAGCTAACTATATCTTTAGGATAAAAAGTGAGGCGCAAGTTTTACTTGAGATCGACAACCGCTTTGCTGACGCGGCCTCGGATTCCTTGAATCTACGAGAGGGCTTTCATAAATATAAGATTAAATATATAAATACAGGCCAGCGCTACGACCTAAAGATATCTCTACTTGGGCCTGATGGCAAGGAAATGATCATTCCTGATAAACATTTGCTGCGCGACTATCAGCCAGCTTTTTTTGCCAAATTTGAGCAAGCTGACCGCCAGCAAAGGGCGGAGAGAGAAAGTTTCGCGAAAAAACAGACCAATCTTGTTGTTGACGGCGGGTTTGAGGATGTTTTAGGGGACAAGCCAAAAAAATGGCAGCTGGAAAAGTGGCAAGAGGAGGATTCTCTCTGTTTTTATCAAGTGACTGCTAAAACTAAAGCTGAAGGGAAATTTTCCGCTCTGATCGATCAGCGCCAAGGCTTGGCTGATTCCCGCTGGGTTCAAGAGATCGCGGTTGAGCCAGACACGGAGTATGTTTTATCTGGCTGGATCAAGACCCGTGGGGTTTTGAGCAAGGGAGCAGGGGCATATATAGCAGCCGAAAATACTAACCTTAAAACTGAGGAGCTTTTTGGCACCAATGATTGGCGCTATTTTGAAGCTAAAGGGAAAACTGGTTATGAGCAAGAGAAAATTAAACTTACGTGCCGGCTGGGTGATTACGGCCGGCCCAATATTGGCCAAGCATATTTTGATGGGATATCTTTAAAGCGGGTTTTGCCTGATCAGGGACATTTCTAGATCGATGAAAGAGAAAACAGGTGGATTAAGCTTTTGGTTTTGTTTCTTTTTTATTTTTCTTTTTGCTTTATTTTTTTTCTTTTCCTTTGCCCACATCAGTTTGACCGCTTATGAAAGCCTGAGTTTTCCTTTTGCTGAGGATCAGGCGATGTTTCATCAATCTTTTTGGAATTTGACGCATAATGGTTCACTGGCCATTACAACAGCCTTAAATAATTATAATAATGTTTTTGGCATGCACTTTACCCCGATTTTGTTTTTCCTGGTGCCGATCTATCTTTTGAATCAAAGCCCTGTCTCCCTTATATTGATAAGCATTATGAGCTTAGCTTTATCGGGGATTTTTATCTTTTTATCTACCCATAAACTTGCTGACAACCCTTGGCTAGCGGGAGCTGTGGTTTTTCTCTATTTCACTTATTTGCCGCTGACCTTTTTAGCTTCTCAGGGCTTTCGTTATCTAATCATAGGCCTTTTCTTTTTGTCTGGGGCTGTCTTTTTTTATCTGAGTAAAAGGTTTTGGCCAATGTTTTTATTTCTGATTTTAACCTGCCTGTGCCGAGAAGATATCTCGTTGGTCGTGATTGGTTTTTCTCTCTTAGCCTTGTTTGATAAACGCTCAGCTCGCTGGCGGTATTGGCCGGCCATTTTGGGCCTTTCTTATTTTATTCTTGTGGTCTCTTGGATAATGCCTAACTTAAATGGTACGGGGGGGCAAGGGGGCTTGGGCTTTGCCGCTTATAGCGCCTTTGGTGATACCCCATTGAAAATCTTAATCTCTATGGTGACGAATCTCCCATTGCTCTATCAGATGCTGATTATGCCTCATCATTTTATATTTTTTAGCGAGCTTTTCTCGCCACTTTATTATTTGCCGCTGCTCTCTCCTTGCTGGGTGTTACTTCCCTTTGCTTATTGGCTGATCTTGCTTTTGTCGTCAGTTAGCGCGCATGCCAATGCGCAATATTGGTATGTAGCACCGCTTCTTCCTTTTATTTTTATTGCCTTAGCAGCAGTGTTAAAGAAGATTTTGGTTTGGGGTGACAGAAGGTGGCGCTTGGGAACATTGGGGGTGAGCCTGATTTTAGTCTTGCTTATGCACTCGGCTTATCTTGGGCCAGGAGGACGTAGATTATTTAATGGTTTCCACGCAAGATCAAACCATCAGTTAGAGAGAGTGCAGAAGTTGTTTGACCAAATTCCCAGGGGAGCTTCAGTCATGACCCAGGCCAATTATCTGCCTTATCTCTCGAGTCGTAGGGTCATTGTTCTGCCACGGCCTGATCCAGCAACTGACTATCTGGTTGTTGATGCCACTGATTTTTGGTGGCCTTTGCCTAAACCAGAAATTGACAAATTCCGCATTGAAATGATTGTCTCTGGCCGATATAAATTGTTAGATGAACTTGAAGGGATTTCTCTTTATAAACGACAAGAAGGTAAAGAATGATAGCAAGGGTAAAAAGCTTTTTTCTAATAGTAGATATGCGTTTTCTTGTTTTTTATGGGTTGTTTTTTTTGTTTCCGCACCCCTTGGCTAAAGACATTAATTCAATAGTTTTTCTGAGCTTAACTTATATTTCAGTAATAATTTTATTTAAGCGATTTACGGATTTGACTAATTTTGAGATTCTGTTTTATGTTTTACTGGCTATTGCTTTTTCTGGGCTTCATCTTCTTCACACCCAAGAATATGGTCCAACTGGTTTAGAAGAAAATATGAAGCGGGTCATTAATGGACCTTGGCGCTATCGTATTCTGGTTCCAGAGTTGATGAATTTTTGCCAATGGTTATTTAGAGTAGGGCAAATGGGCCTTAGGGCTGGCTTTCGCTTCTTTTTCCTTTCTCAGGTTTTTTTGACTAGCTATCTCATGCTCAAAAACGTCTTAAAGGCGAAAAGAGAAGTTTCGTTTTTTCTCCCTTTGCTCTATTTGTTTATGATCCCCTTTTCTTGGTTTCTTTTGTATGAGACTGATTTTCCGGAGATTTATTTTTCGACTTTGTTGCTAATAGCGATTGTTTCTGGCCGGCGGCCACTTATCTTTCTCTCTTTTATCCTCGGGCTGCTTAATCGCAACAGTATTATCTTTGGCCTCTTTTTCTATTTTTTTTACACTATTTTTTCTCTGCCGTTAAGCTTTGCTGATCTAAAGAAGTTATTAATTGAGAAGCGCAGAGACTTTTATTTGATGGGTGGTTTAGTGTTGAGCATACTTGTTTTTAGGGTGGTGACAATTTGGCTTTATGGGGAGACATATTTTTCCGAGGACAAATGGCTAGAGAATTTGCGTTATTGGCAATACTATTGGCACACTTTTTGGTCTGGTGCTAATTGGGTTGTCAATTGTTTTTCTGTTGGGGACCGCTGTGTTTCCTCTTTTCCTCGCTTGCTTTCTTTTGCCGGCGGGATATATTTGCTCTTGTTTTTATTTTGGAAAAAATTGGACAAAAAGTTTGCTTTTTCGTTCTTGGGTGCGGGGATTGTCTTTGGCTTTTTCTTTTTTAGGTATTGCAACCTTTTTGAGACCAGAGGGGCCTTTGTGCTCCTCCCATATTTTATTTATGCCTTGGGCCAAATGTTTTCTGGAGAGCAAAGGAATTGGCAGAGCAAGGATTTTTATCGGTTTTTTTGTTTCTTAGTGATTGCAGTTGTAATTGTTACTATCCCTCTTTTGGCTGAGGGGATTTTGGTAAATTATAAAGCGGCGCGTACGCCTGTCTTTTCTCAGTTTGACTTTAACAATGGTTCTTTGATCGGTGTTAGGAAAGTTTTAGTGGCAGGTGATTTTACGGTTGGCTTAACCAGTCGCGAGTCTGAGCCAGGAGACTGTCTTTTGGTGGCTGGAGCTGGCTGTGGCTATGCGGCAATTAATTTGCCGGTTAAATCTAGGACAGAGTATCTTTTGTCTGGAGATTTCAAGACCAAAAATTTGGCTCTCAAGGATAAGAAAGTCGGTTTTGGGGTCTTTTATCTCCTTGAATTTAAGTACCGCAAATACTTTGCTAATGATGATAACAGTGATGATACGATCTCGCACCAGCATCTAGGTGATTTGCAAGGGACAACCGATTGGCACAGGGTGGAAGATCGCTTTAGGACAGGCGATGATACCCAGATGGTCAGGATTGCAATCGGTTTTGGTAATCAGGGGTGGGGTTCTGGAGAAATCTGGGCTGATAACATTACTTTAAAAGAACTAAAATAGGACATTATGCAGGCAAACAAAATCGCAGTGGTGGGGGGCGGGATAAGCGGGCTGGTTACAGCTTACTATCTATTAAAAAAGGGTTATCAAGTTACCCTCTTTGAAAAAGAAGCAGAGCTTGGTGGTTTAGCCTCTACCTTCCCAGTTAAGGGGACCCGCCTGGAAAAGTTTTACCACCACTTTTTTGCCCAAGATACGCTAGCCCTTGAATTGATAGAAGAATTGGGCCTTAAGGATAAATTTTATTGGGCTTTTCCTCGGATGGGCTTTTTTAGCAAGGGGACAACTTACCCATTTACCACGCCACTAGACCTTTTAGCTTTTCCCCCTCTCTCCTTACCAGAGCGGCTCAAGTTTGGCCTTTTTAGTTTCAAGGTTAAGCAAGAAACAGATTGGCAGAAACTGGAAACAAAAACAGCTAAGGAGTGGTTGATTGAAAATTTGGGTACAAATATTTATCAAGAGGTTTGGCAGCCGCTCTTGCGGGCAAAGTTTGCTGAACACGCCGACAAAATCCCTGCTTTTTGGGTTTGGGGGAGGCTCAAAGCAAGAGGAAAATCTCGCTCAGCTTTTGGCTGGCGGGAAAAACTTGGTTATTTAAAAGGGAGCTATCAAGTCTTAATTGACGCGTTGGCCGCTAAGATTACAGGGCTCGGCGGAGCAATCAAACTCGGCCAAGAGCTTAAAACCTTTCCCCTCCCTGGCTTTGATCGGACAATTTTGACTATCCCTCAAGTTAGCCAGGACTTTGGTCTTAAATACCTGGGCAATATTTGTTTGATCATTAAGACCAAACAGCGTTTGTCAAATTATTATTGGCTTAATTTGGCAGATAATAGTATTCCCTTTTGTGTGATTGTTGAGCATAACAATGCTTTTGATTCCCCGCTTTATCAGGGGGAGCGTTTTCTCTTTCTCTCTAGCTACCTTGACCACCAGAGCGATTTTTGGCAGCTTACCGACCAAGAGCTTTTGACCACTTATCTAGCTGGGTTACAGAAGATCTACCCAGCTTTTAAGCGTGAAGCACTCCTTGATTATTATGTTTTTCGAGAAAAGTTTGCGCAACCCTTGCCAACTTTGGGCTATTCAAAGAAAGTCCCTCCTTTCAAAATTAACGAAAAACTTTATCTGGTCTCTAATATGCAAATCTATCCAGAAGATCGCGGGATCAATGATACAATTAAATTAATATGCAAATTTATCGAACAGTTCTAACTTTAGCCTTAATTTTAGTAGTGCAGGCGGTGCTTTTTCAGCCATATTTAAGCGAGCCGTTTGAACGCGATGAGGGGGCTTATGCTTACATTGCCCAGCGTCTGTCGTCGGGCGAGCTGCCATATCGAGATAGTTACGATCATAAGCCACCAATGATCTATTTTATTTACGCGTCAGTCTTTAAGTTCTTTGGGACCTCAATGGCCGCGATCAGGTCTTTTACCTTGCTTGTTTCGCTGTTAACAACCTTAGCCGTCTTTTTCTTGGCCTGGCTTATTCTCGGTCGCTTTGGGGCAATTGTTTCTGCTTTGCTTTACGCTTTTTATGCTGGGAATCCTTACATTCAAGGGACTTCTGCTAATACTGAGACCTTTATGGTCTTACCAATGGTCCTGTCTTTGGCTTTTTTCTTATTGGCTTTGCGGCGAGAGCAGAAACTCGGCTGGCTCTTTTTAGCTGGTCTATGTTCTGGCTTAGCCGTGATGATCAAGCAGGTTGCCCTGCTTAATTTTTTGGTTATTCTTGGTTATTACGTTTTTATTTGTCTGCGCCAGCGCAAGGATTGGTCAGGGGTTGCGGCGCTACTAATTGGCTTAGCCGTTGTGCCAATGCTGACAGTTGGATATTTTTTCCTTAAGGATGCCTGGTCAGCCTTGCTTCATGGCTACCTTTTAGAAAACCTGCTTTATGTCTCGCGCAAGGTTTGGGTCTGGCCGAGGCTTTGGCTGGTGTTACAAGAACTTGGGCTTTTGTGGGGCCTATCAGCTCTGGCAATTATGCTTATCTGGTTTAACGAAAAAGAGGATAAATTTAAAATTATTCTAGCTTGGGCCCTGGCCTCGGGTTTAGGGGTTTTTATGGGACGAGCCTTTTACGGCCACTATTTTATTCAAGTGGTGCCAGCGCTGGCAATTTTAGCGGGCTACAGCCTCTTAAAAATTGCTGGTTCAAATTGGCGCTTGGTGCTTTTGGCCTTTTTAGCCCTGATCTTTTCCATGGACCTCTTTAGTCGGATCTCTTTTGGCTTATTATCACCTGAACTGATCTCGCAAAAAAAATATGGGATCAACAATTTTGTCGTGGCAGGGCAGGTTGCGGAGTTTATCAAGCAAAAAACCCTGCCCAAAGACAGGCTCTTTATTTGGGGGGCAGAGCCCGAGGTTTATTTTTATAGTCAACGCGCGGCCGCCTCGCACTATATTTATTATTATCCATTACTATACAAAGATAAGAAATCTCAACAAGCCAGGCTTGCTCTGCTGACAGAATTAAAAGAGGCACCGCCCGAGTATATAATCTGGGTTGAGCCGAGGGTTGTTTATGGTCCACTTTTGAATTATGTTAAAGCTGGTTATAATTATCTGGCTAGTTTTGGCCGCTGGCAAATTTGGCGGCGAAAGAGGATTAAGTGAACAAAACGATCGTGGTCATGCCGGCGTACAATGCGGCCAAGACCTTGGCTAAGACCTTTCAGGACATCCCCAAAGACAAGGTCGCTGAAATTATTTTGGGCGATGATTGCTCAGAGGACCAAACTATCTTGATCGCCCAATCATTGGGGCTTGAGGTCCTTAAGACCCCGTGCAATCTTGGCTACGGCGGCAACCAAAAAATGCTTTACCAAGAGGCGCTGCGACGCGGGGCCACCATTGTGGTCCTGCTTCACCCAGATTGGCAATATGACGCTACCAAAATTCCTGAGCTGATCGCACCGATTGCGGCTGGCGAAAAAGATGTTATGTTAGGTTCAAGGATACTTGGCGGCCGGGCCGGCACGCTAGCTGGCGGCATGCCGCTTTATAAGTACCTGTCCAATCGTTTTCTGACCTTGGTCGAGAATATGACCTTTAACTTCTCTTTGTCTGAGCTGCATACTGGCTTTCGCGCTTTTAGTGCTCCGGTGCTAAAAAAGGTCAGCTATGAGCTTAATTCCAATGACTTTGTTTTTGATTCTGAGATGTTAGCCCAGATTGCCGTTCAAAAATTTAGGGTGGGAGAGGTGCCTGTGCCGTGCCGTTATTTTCCAGAAGCTTCAGAAATTAATTTTTGGCGCAGTAGTTGTTATGGTCTCCAGACCTTGCTGGTCTGTCTGAAGTTCATGTTGCATAAGCTAAAAATAAAAGAGTTGGAGCAATTCATTGCAAAGTGTTAAAATAAAGCGCAAATGAAGCGAGCAGCCTTTACCTTAATTGAGCTGATCATGGTTGTGGTTTTGATTGGCATTTTGTCAGGGGTAGCGATGATCTCGCTGCGGTCGCAAGAAACAGTGGCCTTGAGTGCCGCAGCCCAAAAAGTTGTGGTGGACCTTAATTATGCTAGGGGCTCGGCCCTGTCAACGGCATTTTGGTATGGGGTCAGTTTTGAGGCTGATCCAGCTAATACTTATACTGTTTACTTAGCGAGTAATGAGGTAGTAGTGGCTGACCCGAGCAATTTGGGCAAGCCGTTAGAGGTTAATCTAGCGGCCCTGTTTAACTGGGTAAGTATTCAATCTGTTACCCTGGCAGGGAGCAATCGAGTGTTTTTTTGTCCTTTAGGAGAGGCTTATGAGGCTAAAGATGGCAACCAGTTGGCTAATGACGGCGAAATAGTCTTAGCTTATGGTAATCAGACAAAGAGCGTTTTTATTGATCATAATTCTGGGATGATCTCGTTGCAGCCAGTGGTTGCCGGCACTGGGGAGGGAGAAGGTGAGGGAGCAGGTGAAGGTGGGGGTGGCGGTGGTGGTGGTTGCGGCGCACATTAGTCTTAAGGAGCAAGTCATGCCAGCAAAAGACAGACCTGGGTTTACGCTTGTTGAAGTTATTGCCTCAATGGTAATCATTGCGATTGTAATGTACACGGCGATCACTATTTTTATTAGTGGTGGAATGAAAAGCGCCAATGTTGATGTTTTTACAGTTGCCCAGTCCTTAGCTGAGGGCAAGGTTGAGGAGCTATTGGCTAAGACTTTTACTCTGCTGACTGATGAAGCTTCTGCCTCATTTTCTGGCACCCTTAGTTCTTACAGTTTTGAAGTAGTGGTAAACTATGTTTCTCAAGGGGATTTGAATACCCCGGTCTTGACCCAAACCAGTTTTAAAAAGATCTTAGTCATGATCTTTCATCCTAAATTGGCTTTGCCAATCAGCCTGGAAGCCTTAAAGGTAAATTATTAGATGAAAAAAGGTTTTACCCTAATTGAGAGCATTATGGTAATGGTGCTGGTGGGTATTTTGTCAGCAGTCTTTGCCTTTTATATCCGTGAGGCTGTCTTAGCCTGGGGATTTTTAAGCGGCCAAAAAAGCCTGGTAATGGCCAGCCGTGGAGCGTTAAATAAGATGGTGCGCGAGCTCAAAACTGCTAGCCAAATGGTGACTTACACAACGAGTGAGGTCAGTTTTATTAATACTAACGGGGCCACAGTGACCTTTGTTCAAACAGGTCCAGATCTTTACCGTGGCAATTATATTATTTTGCAGAACCTCAAGGACCCAGGGGGACTGGGCTTGACCTATCTTGATCAAAATGGGAACCAAACTGCTTTGGCGCCTGAGATTAAGACAATTTGGGTTGAACTAAACTGTGTTAATGGAGCAAACAAATTTACCCTTAAGTCAGCCGCCCATTTAAGGCAATAATATGAACAAAGGTTTTACAATTTTAGCCGCGGTTTTCATTATGGTCGCAGTTGCCTTTATTGCGATTGCCACGTCAACTTTTTTAGCGGCTGATAGTATCCTGGCGGCGAGAAACTTTGAGTCTTTGCGTGCTTTTTATATTGCCGAGGCTGCGGTGGGTTATACAGCAAATTATTTAAGGCCTAACGGCGATTGGACTGTTGGGACTGGAACTCCACTTGGCGTGGCTTTTGCTGGCGGTCAGGCAACAGTAAATTTTATCGCGACTGAAGCGCAAAGGGCAACCATTGAGGTCCAGGCAGTTTTTGGCAGTGCCAGGCGGACGGTCAGGGTGACTTTGTCTTCTTTAGGCAGGGACGCGCTGCCCGATGCTTTTCAATACGCTATTTATTGGGACAATTCTGAAAGTAACAGTGATCGACTGCGTTTGGGTTGGACAACTTGGGTCCATGGGGATGTAGCGGCTAAGGGCGGGGTTAAGGTTTTGCCTGATTCTTGGGTCCAGCCTGGGACTATCTACGTGGCCCAGGGTTATGATGTTGATATTGATCCAGGTGGTGTTGCTAGTTGGGAAGTTGATCCTAATCTGCCAGATTTTCCAGTTTGTGATTATACTTACTACGATACTTATATGTCCCAATATCGTAGTCAGGTTCCGTGCGGCGCCTCCAATTCAATTGATTGGACGACTGACCAAGTTCTAAGCGGTAATATTATTACAGCTAAGCGGATTGAAGTCCATGGCAATGCTGTGATCAGGGGTTATGGGACATTGGTGGCTGATCAGTACATTGACATTCATGATAATGTGGTAATTTCACCTGAGGGTGGCGCGATTGTTTTTATTTGCAATAGTCGGATCGCTGTTTTTGGCAATACGATTGTCAGAAGCGGACCGAGTTATCTTGATTTTGGCACCCATTTTTATACTAATGGTGGCGATGTTGATTTCTATGCCAACCTTGATATTCAAAAAACCTTGGCCATGTCAGACGATACTATTTCTGTCTTTCGTGATGCCAATTCACCTTACGCAGACCCTGTTATTGGTGGCAACAGTGTTTTTTATGTACCAGAACAAAATGATTATATTGAACTGTCTGATAGCCCAGAAATCCAGGGGAGCGTGATCTCGCGCGGCCGATTAATGATCAATGGCGGCAAATACACTGGCTTGGTCTATTGTGATAATGCTTGGGGGACCTTGGTAAATTCTAATCCTTATACGACCTTTTTTCATGGTGCTTTGGTCTCGCGCAAGTTTCGTTCTGAGAGATTGCAGAGCGTTTTGATGGAATGGGACGAAACTTATTTGCCCACGGTCAAGCCGCCAGGACTGGGCGGCAATGACAATACGATTGCGGTCATTGATTGGCAAGAAATTTACAATTAAAAGTTTGCTTTAAGAATGGTTTTTTATAGTATATAATAAGCGCAAATGTCTAATGCAAAATTAGTCTTAGGAATTGATCTGCGCCAAAGCTCGATCAAAATTGTTGAGATCGAAACGAAAGATGGCGAAGTAACCTTAAAAAATTGGGCCTTGGCTGAACTGCCTCACAATGTTTTAAACAAGCATCCTGACCGAGAAGAATCCCAAATCAAAACTCTTAAGCAAGTTATCAGAGAGCGCAAAATCAAAACTAAGAAAGTGGTGGTGGTAGTTGGCGGCGGAGATCTCTTTTTTAAGATTTATACTTTGACCAATGTGGCAGAGCCAGAGGTTTTAGAGGCTTTGAAATGGAAGTGTGCAGAGGAGCTTACCTTCCCAATTGAAGAGGCAGTTCTTGATTTTTACGCCTTGACTGTCCTTGACCCAAAAGCCCAAACCCGAGATTATCTGGTGGCTTGTATCAATCAAAAACTTTTTAAGGAGATTGACCTGGTTATCAGCAAGGCTGGCTTGAGCTTGGAGGCGGTCACCGTGGTGCCTGATGTCCTTTGCCAGGTCTTTCAGGCGAACTTGGTTGCTGAGAAAGACTCCATTGTTTCTTTGATCTACATGGGGCAGAAAGCAACTAACATCACGATTTTGAAAAAAGGGGCGATTGAATTTAACAGGGAGCTGGATATTGGTGGGGACACTATTACCCAGGCCATGACTGGGGTTTTGGTTTCTGGGGATAGCAGGATAGAGATTGGCCCGGCTGAGGCGGAAAAGATCAAAATCGAGCATGGTGTTCCGGTTGAGATTGAAAAATATCCTCAGCTAAAAGATGTCCCGATCTCCCAGCTCCAAGCTATGGTCAGGCCAACCCTTGAGCGGATTGTTGAAGAGATTCAGCGGACCTTTGAATATTATAAGGGCCAGAGTGGAGAGGCGGCCATTAACAAGATTATTTTTACTGGTGGGGCAGCTCAGACAAAAAATTTAGCGACTTTTTTGTCTGAAAGCTTGGGGGTGTCGGTTGAGGTGCCAGCAGTCTTGTCAGGGATCAAGCTGGCCCCGACCATCAAAGACAAGACCGAGCTAGAAGCCGCAGCCCATCGTTTATCTGCTGCCCTTGGTGCGGCTTTGCTTGGGCCAACCAAGATTAATTTATTACCTAAGGAAGTCAAAGAACAGTATCAGCTATTGGCACAAAGGATTTTAAGTCTGCAGTACGTTTTGTCCTTGGTGGTTATCTTGCTTGGCCTTTGGTATTTTGGGATCTGGTTGGAGGCCAGTAAGCTGGGGCAAGAGTCAGCCAGGCTTAAAGGGGAATTACAAAAATGCAAACCGCGCATTGAACAAATGCAGGTGCTGGAAAAGCTCAATGCAGAGCAAAAGGCACGTCAGGGCGAGTTTCTAAAATATCGGGACAAAGAGGCGTTAGTGCTTCAGGCCTTTGCCGAGCTTAGCCGGCTGACCCCGACCAGTATGTTTATTAGTGACCTTAGTTTGGACGCGGTGTCTGGCGAGGCGGTGGAGTACGAAGTTAAGATCTTGGGCACGGTCTTTGATAAGAAGTTGGCTGCAGAGAATATCTTGTCCCAATATTCCATTGACCTGGCAACCTCGCGATATTTTTATGAGGTAAAAATGGTCCAGGCGATTAAAAATGATAGTTACGTCCAAGACGCTTATGATTATGAGATCGCGGCCAAAGTCAAAAATTAGCAGGAAAAACTATGATGTCATCATTTAATAAAATGTCGTATCGAGAAAAAATTATGATCTCGGTGACTTTGTTTTGTGTGGTTTTTTATTTGGGCTACAGTATTTTGCTCAAGCCTCAAGCGACTTTGCTTGACCGCCTGAAACAAGCGGTGCGTAATGACCAGGCTGAGTTGCTAGTTGTTAAGGAGAAATTAAAAGCTTTGGAGAGTATCAAACAAGACTTAGGTGGGGTTGACTTGGCCAAAGGACAAGCTGAATTAACTGAAGATCGGACGCTTAAGATCATCAAAACATTGACTTGGGCGACCACTAAGGCTCGCCTTGGCTTAGTCTCTCTGCGCCCGATTTTTCGAGATAAGAACAAATTGTTTTTTGATCTGGCTTGTTCTGGCTATTATTCTGACCTTATCTTTTTTGTCAGAGTCCTTAATTCGCTGCCATTGGTCATGAAAATAGAGGCGTTAAATATCGCAGAAGGAGGGACAGGGCTGCAACCATTGCTCAAGATCCGACTGATCTTGTCAACTTATCGCTAGGAAATTTATGAAAAAACGCGTACTTATTGTTATTATTGTTTGCTTGGTGGTTATTGGTGCCTTATTGGCGTGGCGGCTGCAGTTGGGGGCTCAGCGATCACCAACAAAGCAGAATAAGGCTGTACTGGCCCCGCTGGTCAAAAACATCAGGCCAGTGGCCAGGCCTAGCCAGGAGGTAGCTTTAACCAAGGAAGCGGCGGCTAAACCGGCAACCAAGTCAGTGACAATTGGCCCGATTGGAGAGAATCCCTTTGCTCGCCGGATCTCGGTCTACACAAAAGATGAGCTAGCTGCCCAACCCCCGGGTACAGAAGAAGTGCGAGTTTTAGAGCCAAAACTAGAAGGGATTTGGCTTAGCGCAACGACCAAGGTGGCTTTTATCTCCGGACAATCGTTGTCACAGGGTGGGCAGGTTTTTGGCTGGCGGGTCAGCCAAATTTTACGCGACCGCGTAATTTTATATAAAGACGGTATAGTAAAAGTTTTAAAACTGGAGGGTAATCAACAATGAAAAAAAATCAAATTATAAGGTTCGGACTACTGCTTGCAGGTCTTCTTTGGCTGGGGATTGCTGCTCAGGCCCTGGCGGCCGACAATTTAGTGGTTAAGGAGGGTAAGGTCTACGTCAACTTAAAAAACGCTGATGTAAAAAATGTTTTGCAGCTTTTTGCCAAGGCCACGAGAAAAAACATTATTGCTTCCAGCGATGTTTCAGGAGAAGTAACAGTAACTTTTGTCGGGATAACTCCAACGGCAGGGTTAGAGGCGCTTTTAAGGTCCCAGGGCCTTGATTGGTTTGAAGAGGCGGGCACGATATATGTTTCCAATAAAAAAATAATGCGCAGTTATTATTTGGAGTATGCTCGGCCGTCTGATCTTGCCGGAATGGTCAAAGATATTTTGCCGTCAGGCAGCAAGGTCTCAGTTGATGATACCTACAATGCCTTGGTTATCCAGACCAGCTCGGATTATTTGCCTCGTTTGGAAAAATTGATCAAAGAATTAGACGAGCCGCCAGCCCAGGTAATGATCGAGGTCAAGATGATTGAAGTAAAACACACTGATGGCGATACCGTAGGGCTAGATGCCACATATACTAAGCCTGACAATGCCAATGATGTGGCCCAAACAACCGGGCTGGCTGGTAGGGCTACGGCTGCTTCGGCCCAGGGGTTTTATGCGCATATTGTTTCTGGTGATATTAATGCCTATTTGTCTGCCCTTAGCAGTACGGACCTGGTCAACACGGTCGCGACCCCTAGGATCACGACGATCTCTAATAAGGAGGCCAGTATTTTGATTGGCCAAAAACTAGGTTATAGAAGCACGGTTATTACTGACCAGCAAACAACCCAGCAAATGTCCTTCCTTGAGGTGGGCACGTCGCTTAAAATTACTCCGCACATTTCCAAGAGTGGTCTGATCAGAATGGTTGTGGAGCCTAAGATTAGTGATGGCCAGATCGTTAATGAGCTGCCGCAGGAAAATACCACAGAGACCAGGAATGAGGTCATTGTCAGAGATGGCCAGACTTTTGTTATTGGCGGCTTGATCAAAGACAAAGACACGCAAACTGATTATGGGATCCCCTTTTTGATGAATATCCCAGTGCTAGGCGCTTTTTTTAGGAAAACAGTTACTAGTAAAATAAAGCAGGAGCTATTAGTTTTTGTCACGCCGCATTTGATCACTAGCCAATACCTTGAGTCAGAGAGTAATACTATGATTCAAGCGGCAGAAAAGAAAGCCAGAGACGACAAGGCGCGGCTTATTCACTAGTTGCGTTTCTAGTCATTAGGTCGTTGATGGATTCTAGAGGGTTCTTGTCTTCGTAGAGAACTTTATAGATCTCATTAGTTACTGGCATATCAACTTGGTATTTCTTGGCCAGGGCCTGGGCAGCTTTGGCTGTGGCCACGCCTTCGGCCACGCTTTTCATTGAGGCCAAGATATCTTTTAGCTTTTTGCCTTGAGAGATTTGTTCTCCCACGCAATGATTTCTCGAAAGTTTGCTCCCGCAGGTGGTGATAAGATCGCCCATGCCAGATAAGCCCATAAAGGTTGCAGGCTTTGCGCCCATAGCTTTGCCGAGCCTTGAAATTTCTGCCATTCCTCTAATTATCAAGCTGGCCGTTGCATTATTGCCTAATTTAAATCCGTCAACCACGCCTGCGGCAATGGCAATGACATTTTTTAAAGCTCCTCCGAGCTCCACTCCTAATGGATCTTGGCTCGCATAGACCCGAAAACGCTCCAGCATCAAGGTTTCCTGGACAGTTTTTGCTAGGGTGGGGTCATTGGCAGCAGCTACTGCGGCAGCGGGCAAACCTTGGGCAATTTCTTTTGATAGGTTAGGGCCAGAGAGGGCGACGAGCTTTTTGTGGCCCAATTCTTCCTCAATAATTTCCAGCGGCAGTTTTAGGGTATTTAGTTCAATTCCCTTGCTGGCCGAAACAATAATTTTTTCAGGGGAAATTATCTTTTTGAATTTTTGGCAAACTGAACGCAGAAATTGGGTAGGGACAACTATAAAATAAAGGTCAGCTTCTTTGGTGATATCAGACTTATTGGTGATGGTGATGTTTTCCGGCACTTGAAAACCAGGCAAAAAGCTTTTATTTTCTCTTGAGAGGTTGATCTCGTCAGCCACCTCTTTTTCAAAAGCCCACAGCGTAACTTCATTGCCTGCTTCGGCTAGCAAGATAGCCAGCGTAGTTCCCCAAGCCCCAGCACCTAGTACCGAGATTTTTTTCATCTTATCTTATTCTCCGTTTTGTTTAAAAGTCTTTTGATATTTGGCAGGTGTTTTACAATGATCAAAATAGTAATAATTGTAATTGTTATTGTATAGGGGAGAGGGCGATGAAGCAAGTAAAAGGCTAAACTGGTTAGGATAGCGGTGCTGATTGAGCCAACAGAAACATAGCGGGTTATATATATAATAATGAATGCGGCTAACGCTGCCCCTAAACAAATGTCTGGGGCAATGGCCAAGAGGACGCCCAAGGCAGTGGCGGCTCCTTTGCCCCCTTTAAATTTTAGGAAAATTGGGAAAGTATGGCCGATTATGGCCAAGGCACCAGTTAAAATAATCAACCAGTGGTTGGTCGTTATTTGGGCAGCCACATAGGTAATTAAGGTGCCTTTGCCCAAATCAAGGCAGAAGACTAGTACTCCAAGTGTGGGTCCCAGTGTCCGATAAACATTGGTCGCGCCGATGTTGCCGGAGCCATGCTGTCTAATATCAATCCCTTTAAGTTTGGCAATTAGGAGGCCAAAGGGGATGGAGCCCAAAAAATAGGCACCGACCAAAATAATAATGAGGTTAACCATCAACGCCATTCTACCTTAACTTGAAAACCAGCGTCAACCTTTGCTATACTTGCTAAGTTATGTCAATTCCCATCAATGATGTTAAACCAGGGATCACGGTTGAAATTAATAATGAGCTGTGGCGCTGCTTAGATTACCACCATCAGCGCTCAGCCCAACAGAGCTGGATCCGTATCAAGTTTAAAAACCTGCGCACTGGCGCGATTATTGACAAGACCTTTAAGCCCGGGGAAAAGGTCGAACCTGCGCGCATTGATTATAAGCAGATGCAATTCCTTTATTCTGACGATACCTTATCCCATTTTATGGACCAGACCACCTTTGAGCAAGTTGCCTTGTCAAAAGACCAAGTGGGGGACTCTTCTAAGTTTATTAAGGAAGGCCAGGTTGTGACCATTGCTTTTTATGAGAGCGAGGCCATTGATATTACTCTGCCGGCCGCAGTTGAGCTTAAGGTTGTTGAAACCTCGCCTGGCTTTAAAGGCGACACTGTTTCCGGCGGTAAACCAGCAACCGTGGAAACCGGCTTGGTTGTCCAAGTGCCGTTTTTTATCAATATTGATGATGTGCTTAAGGTTGATACCCGCGACAGTAAATATCTTGGGAGGGCATAAACATGGCAGATTGGGAGATAATTAAAAAGTTAATTCAAATTGTGAAAGAGGAAGAAATCTCAGGGCTCGCAATAGAAGAAAATGGGGTAAAATATGAGGTCAGACGTGAGGCGGGTGGGGTTATGCCTACGCCTATCTCTAGCCCTAATCCCCATCCCTATACCCCAGCTATTGCAGAAACTGTTGATGATGGCTTATTGGCAATTACCTCTCCCATGGTTGGCACTTTTTATCGCGCGGCTTCGCCTGAATCGCCGCCTTTTGTTGAACCAGGGACAGAGGTTGAGCCAGGCAAAGTGGTGTGTATTATTGAAGCAATGAAGCTGTTCAATGAAATTGAGGCGGAAATTCGCGGCAAGGTTGTCAAACTCTTGGTTGAGAACGGCCAGCCAGTTGAGTACGGCCAAAAGCTTATGCTCATCAAAAAGGCCTAGATGCCTATCTTGGTCAATATTTTTAAGACCCTGCGGCCTAATCAATGGACAAAAAATTTCTTTATCTTTGCTGGTCTAGTTTTCTCCCTTAAGTTTTTTAATCCTTGGTTTCTCTATAAAGTTATTGAGGCTTTCTTGGTCTTTTGCGCTTTGGCTAGCTCGGTCTATATTATTAATGATTTGGCTGATGTTGCAGGAGACCGGTTGCATCCAAAAAAGAAATTTAGACCAATTGCCAGTGGCGCGCTTAGCCCGCCTTTAGCTTTAACCATTGCTTTACTTCTAATTATTGGTTCGCTTGCGGCTGCTTTTTATTTGGATCTGGCTTTTGCCTTGGTGGCAGTAACCTATTTGGTCTTAATGATTTGTTACACTTTTTGGTTGCGCAGCATAGTGATCCTAGATGTGTTTACCATTGCGCTTGGTTTTGTGCTACGGGCTATTGCTGGGGTGGTGGTTATTGGCGTGGTTTTGTCACCTTGGTTGATCATTTGTACGCTTTTATTGTCCCTTTTTATTGCTCTGGGCAAAAGGCGGCATGAGTTGATCACTTTGGCCAGTGCTGCTAGTCACCGCAAGATCCTTGATGAATATAATCCCCAGCTTTTGGACCAGCTAATCTCAATTTCTGCTGGTGCGACGATTGTCAGCTATGCTTTGTACTCCCTCTGGCCAGACACGGTGGCTAAATTCCAGACCCAAAACCTTATTTATACCTTGCCGTTTGTGGTCTACGGGATCTTTCGTTATCTTTACTTAATTTACAAAAAAGAGCGCGGCGGCCGGCCAGAAATGATCTTGTTAACTGATTTCCCTTTGATCTTAGGCTTGTTGCTTTGGGTTGTTACTGCTGGGGCCCTGCTTTACTGGGCTAGATAATGAAGGGTCGTCAAGCGATTATTATTGGTGCCGGCCCAGCCGGGTTAACTGCTGCTTATGAGCTGCTAGACAAGACTGCGATCAAACCCATTGTTGTTGAGAAAGAAAGTTGTGTTGGCGGGATCGCCAAAACCCTTAATTATAAAGGCAACTGCATTGATTTTGGCGGGCACCGCTTTTTTTCTAAGTCTGATCTGGTGATGGCTTGGTGGCAAAAGTTCCTGGTCATTCAAGATTTTCCTGACCAAGAAGAATTAAGGCTCAAGGTTAAGCGTAATGATTACCAGCAAAAAAATATTGACGGTGACCCAGAAAAAAAAGACCTAGTTTTCTTAATTCGCAGCAGGGTTTCAAGGATCTATTACCTGCGGCGTTTCTTTGATTATCCCCTGGCTTTAAACGTTAATTTTGTTAAGAATTTAGGCGTGGCCAGACTTTTTAAAATAGGCTGGAGCTATCTTTGGTCGCGCCTGGTTCCACGCAGGAAAGAGCGTTCCTTAGAAGACTTTTTAATTAATCGGTTTGGCCAAGGCCTGTATGAGCTTTTTTTCAAGGATTATACTCATAAGGTGTGGGGCCGGCCAGCCCAAGAGATTGATGCCCAGTGGGGTCGCCAAAGGATCAAGGGGCTTTCCATTGTTAAGGTGATTAGGCACGCGATTTTTAAAGAAAAGCAAACAGAAACAAGCTTAATTGAAAAGTTTTACTATCCTAAATATGGGCCAGGCCAATTGTGGGAAGAGGTGGCCAAACAAATTGTTGCCCGCGGCGGCACGATAATGCTTAATAGCGAGATTGTGAGCGTGACCTCGACGCCAGGATCGCCTGGCCGAATTAAAAATGTTGTGGTACGCTCAACAATTGATAATTCTGAGACGACCTTAGAGGCTGATTATTTTATTTCTTCAATGGCCCTCAAGGACTTGATCAATTGCTTGACAGGAACCTTGCCGCTGGCGGTGCGAACCGTGGCCAGCCAGCTGCCTTACCGTGATTTTATTACTGTTGGTTTGCTCCTTAAGAAACTCAAGCTGCAAAATAAGACTCAAGTAAAAACGGCCAATGACCTGGTCCCAGATAATTGGATTTATATTCAAGAAAATGATGTGCAACTTGGCCGGCTACAGATTTTTAACAATTGGAGCCCGTATTTATTAAAAGACAGCAGTTTGGTTTGGCTTGGCTTGGAATACTTTTGTGATCAGCAAGACGCGCTGTGGCAGATGAGCGACGAAGCGCTTATCAAGTTTGCGACTAAAGAGGTGGAAAAGCTTGGCTTAGTTGATCAAAAAGAGGTGCTTGATGGGGTTTGTTATAGAATGACCAAAGCTTATCCTGCTTATTTTGGTTCGTATGATCAGATCCAGGTTTTAAGAGATTATTTGAACCAAGTAGATAATCTTTATCTGATTGGCAGGAACGGCCTGCACCGTTATAATAATATGGATCATTCAATGTTAACAGCGATCAAGACTGTGGAGAACATCTCTCGTGGTTTGACGGATAAGAGTGGCATTTGGCAAATAAATGCGGAAGGAGCTTATCATGAAGCAAAAAGGGATTAGCACAAGCACAGATCCAGGTCCTTTTTCTTTTAAGATGGCTTTTGGGCTGGCTTTTTTTGCTTCGCTGCTGGTGACTTTGGTGGTTTTCTTTAATATTGTTTTGCGTTTGGATATTTTTCACTGGGACGAATCGCATCATGCTGTTTATGGGTTGTGGGTATCTCAAGCCTTGCGGGCCTTTGATTGGTCAGGATTTTGGTACTGGACCAATCATCAGGCTTATTGGCCCTTTTTTCATTCTTGGTTGCTAGCGATTTTTTTCTTGTTTTTTGGAGTTAGCGCCACCAGTGCCCGTGGCTTAAGTGTTTTGATTTTCTTTGTTACTGCCGTACTTACTTACTTGGCTGGCAGCAAAATTTTAGACAAAAAAGATTGGCGGCCTGGCCTCTTGGCCACCGCGCTGGTCTTAACTTCACCATTAATGATCTCTTTTGCGGCTCAAAATATGCTGGAGGGTTTAGGGGGGGTGGAGCTAATTGCTGCTGTCTACGCTTATCTAATTGCCAAAGAGAAAAAGCAATGGTACTGGTTTCTTTTGCTCGGCGGCTTGCTGGGACTCACCGTTATCACTAAATATAATTATGCGGTGCTGATCATTGCTTCTTTTGTGGTAGTTGATTTGCTTGATATTTTTGAGCTGCCTAGGGTTGCGGGCCAGGCTAAAGCTATTGCAAAGCCAAAATCCAAGCATCAGTTAGTTAAAACCGTGCCAACTTTTTTGGGCTTTGAAAAAGCGCCGCTTTTGGATTGGCTGCGCCAAACTGGAGTGACGGCCCTGCCGATTTTATTGATCACCCTGCTGTGGTTTTTTGGTGCTGATGCGGAGAGAAAATGGCAAATGCTTTTATGGACCAAGAGCGAGGTGGCAGGGGGCCAGGCAACTCTGAGCGGCTTTTGGCAGAATTTATTATTTTATCCTCAAGCCATAGTTAATGATTTTGTGCTATCTTACTGGTTGGGGCTACTGGTCTTACTGGCCAATCTTTGGCTGTTGCTTGGCCTTAAATGCCGCCGGATCTTAAAGCTTCAAGCAATTGTTTGGACAACCCTGTTGCTCTCGATCTTTGTTATTGGCAATAAGATGAACCGGAACATTTATTTTTTGGCGCCGGCTATTTTTATGATTTTTTCCGCCTCGTTTTTCTATTATTTCGACTTGGCTAGAGCAAAGCTGAAAAATTACCGTCTTCTTTTTCTGTTGCTTTTGCTTGGTCTGCTGGTTTTAGCTGGCTTGGCTTGGCCCAGGGCGGTTAAGATGTATAGTGGCGATATTCAGGACATTAAGCATGGCCTTCATGTTAACCGAGAGACCAAAGAGCGGGTGGCAGACAGCTTGCGATTTTTTCGTGACAACATTCCCCAGACAGGCTCAATTTCTGCTGGTAGTTTGTATTATGTGTCGCCTTATGTGCTTTACATTTACTTTCGAAACTGGCAGGCCCCGGTTTTGACTGCTTTTCAAATGAGCGACCCAAATTTTGCTAAGAGCGACTTTTTTATCGCGCTGGAATACCAAGACACCCAAAGGTTCGAAGCCCCAATGCTGGAGTGGCTAGCTGTGCTTAGGAAGAACGAAGCCGCGCAGCAGCTTCAATTGTGGCGGCAGAAATCCTGGCCTGACCTTGGCTTAACGGCAAAAATCTATATCAAGCCAAACTTGAATCTTTTAGGCAGATGAACCAGCAGTATTTGTTATAATATGATTGTTGCGTGCTTATCTTGAACGCGTCTTAAGGAGGTAAAAATGCGAGTTTTAGTTACTGGTGGGGCTGGTTTTTTAGGCATTAACTTAATCAGGTATCTATTAAATAAGGGGTATAACAAAATTGTTTCTTTAGATCTGGTGGATTTTGATTATCCAGAGCGAAATAAGGTTAGGGTTGTGACTGGGGACATTCGAGGCCAGCAATTAGTTGAGCAAACGCTGCAAGGGATTGATCTGGTGGTCCATTGCGCAGCAGCCTTGCCTTTATATAAAAAGGCAGATATCTTTTCAACTGACATTGAAGGTACGAGGAATCTTCTAACCGCTGCTTTTCGGCATAATTGCCAACGCTTTGTCCACATTTCTTCGACGGCTGTTTATGGGATCCCTGACCATCACCCACTTTACGAAGATGATAAAAAAATTGGGGTAGGGCCGTACGGTGAGGCTAAAATCGAGGCTGAAGAGGTCTGCTTGGAATTTCGGCAGCAGGGCAAGTGTGTGCCGATCATTAGGCCTAAGTCATTCATTGGTCCTGAGCGCCTGGGTGTTTTTGCTTTGTTTTATGATTGGGCCAAGGATGGCAAGGGTTTTCCCATGATTGGCAGCGGCAAAAATCGCTATCAACTTTTGGATGTTGAAGATTTGTGTGAAGCGATTTACCTTTGTTTAACTAAGGATCAAAAAATTGTTAATGATACTTTTAATATCGGGGCCAAGGAATTTACGACCATGAGTGAGGATTATCAAGCGGTTTTAGATTATGCTGGTTTTGGCAAAAAGATCAAGCCTTTCCCCGCTGCCCCTCTCATTTGGACTTTACGTATCCTAGAGTTTTTGAAACTTTCGCCGCTTTATAAATGGGTTTATGAAACTGCCTCCACAGATTCTTTTGTCGGGATTGAAAAAGCTGAAAAGATCTTAGGGTTTACCCCCAAATATTCCAATAAAGATGCCCTGCTTAGAAACTACAAATGGTACTTAGAGAATCTTCATAAGTTTGAAAATGCGAGCGGTATTTCGCACCGGGTCCCTTGGAGCCAAGGGATCTTGAGATTGGTCAAGAATTTTTTCTAGATGAAACTTACTTGGCAACTAGCCCAGGCAGACCCAGCTCAAGTTGAATTTCTTGTTAAGGTGCTTAGGGTTTCTCCTTGCCTGGCCAAGGTCTTGATCAATCGCGGCCTAACAGACCCAAAACAAGTGGCTGAGTTTTTCGCGCCAACTATCAATAACTTGCGTGATCCCAAAGAAATCCCTGGCTTGATTAAGGCAGCTGAGCGGGTTTTACTGGCCAAGCAACAAGGCGAGCGCGTGGTTGTTTTTGGCGATTATGACGTGGACGGTGTTTCAGCAACAGCGATTATGATTGAGACCTTAAAGCTTTTGGGGATCAAGACCTCATATCACATTCCCCATCGTCATAAAGAGGGCTATGGGCTGTCAATCCCAGTTATAGAGCAGTTAGCAGCTAGTGGTGCCAAGCTGATTATTACAGTTGATTGCGGGATTGCTAATTATGCTGAAATCAAGCGGGCGGCGGACCTTGGCCTTGAGGTCATTGTTACGGACCACCATAACTTGCCGGCCAAACTGCCTAAAGCTGTGGCCATTGTTAACCCCAAGATGATTGAAGCTGATCATCCTTCAAAAGAGCTGGCCGGGGCAGGGGTGGCTTTTAAATTTGCTTGGGGACTTTTGCGGCTGGCTGGAATAAAAGACAGTAAATTTTTGATCTCATTGCTTGATCTAGCCGCTTTGGGAACTTTGGCCGATGTTGTGCCACTTCATTTGGAGAATCGGATAATTGCTGTTTTAGGCATGAGGGTAATTAATGAAAGGACGCGCTTGGGGATTAAGGCTTTGGTCCAGGCTGCTTCATTACCCGAACAAATAACGGTCAATAATGTTTATTTTAGCCTAGCCCCGCGGCTTAACGCTGCGGGCCGGCTTGAGCACGCCAAGCTGGCGGCAGAGCTTTTGCTCACCAACGATAGTGTCCGGGCCAGTGAGCTTGCTTCTTTTCTCCAGCAAACTAATGTCAAGCGCCAGGAGATTGGGGATGAGATCAGAGCAGAGGTCTTTGCCCAAATTAATGATCAATACTTAACTAATAATCGACTGGTCCTTTTAGCTGGTGCGGGCTGGCATCCTGGAGTAATCGGGATTACAGCGTCTAAGGTGGTTGACGAATATTTTCGGCCAGCGGTTTTGGTTGGGGTGGCCGATGGTGTGGGACGGGGCTCTGCTCGATCTGTGGCTGGAGTGAATATTTTTGAGCTGCTCAAGAGTTGTGCTGATCTTTTTACTCATTTTGGCGGACATTCTGGGGCAGCGGGCTTTTCTATTTTAGAAGATAATTTGCCGGAATTAACTGTGCGTCTAAGGGAAACTGCCAACCAAAATATTTCGGCTTATGACCTGGCCCCTAAATTAGTGCTTGAGGCTGAGATCAGCCTAGTTGAGCTTAGTTTAAGTTTGGTCCAGCAGTTTGCCCAGTTAGAGCCTTATGGCCAGGGTAACTCCCAGCCGGTTTTCCTAAGTCGAAACCTGAAAATTCTGGACATGAAAAAAGTTGGCAAAGACGGTCGCCATTTCAAGGCTAAGTTTTGTGCTAATGACATTATTCTTGATACAATAGCCTTTTCTAAGGGGAGCTGGGTTGATGAGCTATCTTATGATCAAACTTACGACTTAGCTTATCGCTTAGAAGCCAATGAGTGGAATGGTTTTGTAAACGTGCAACTTTCTCTAGTCGATATTAGAGAAGCAGAACCTACCAGGTAAGAATGAATAAAACTTGTGATAATGGCACTGAGTGACGTCTACGCGGATGTAGATCGAATTATTCGGAGTTTTTATTGAGGAATGATTATGGACAATTTTGAATTGCAGCGAATTTTTGAGCAAGACAAAAATCGCATACTTGGTAAGATTGAAAGGGCCAAGGAACAATGGCAAGTGAACTGGGAAAAAGTTCAAGGAGATCTAGCCGCTGAAGCCCAGCTGATTTGGTTCAATCTCCAGATAAAAATTATGGAGATTGAGGCGCTAGAAGAACTAAAGCAAATGGAAGAAAAGATAAAAGGAACGATCGAGGAAAAATAGAGAGGGAGAGCTGTTATGCGTTGGCTAAAAATTATCATGACAGATCGCTTAGCCATTGGGATTATCATTGGTCTAATTATCTTTGGTGGGTTGACCCCGGTCTTTAGGGCCATGGTTGATGTGCCTTATGTTGGGGCTTATTTTTATGAAATGAAAACAGTCCTGCCGCGGCTTAACCAGCAGTTTTTTATGATCTCAGAGGTTGATTGTATTGGTTATTATTCTTATTTGCGTTCCTTGATGATCGATCATGACCTTGAGTTTCAAAATGATTTTACGCTCTTTGGCTGGCCCAGGCGGGCGCAGGAAAAGACCGACCTTGGCCATACAACCAATCCTTGGTCAGTTGGCCCGGCTATTTTGTGGGCGCCGGCTTTTGTGTTAGCGCACCTTTACTCCCTCCTGCTTAATGCCGTGGGACATCCCGTGCCTTTAAACGGTGTGTCTTTTGTTTATGATTTTTTTATTGTGGTGTTTTCGATGGGCTCTGGTTTGCTCGGACTTATTTTTATTTATAAATTTTTGCGTTTTTTCTTTTCTGCGGCCTTGAGCCTGACAACTGTGCTAGCTTTTTTTTATGCTTCAACTTTGGTCTTTTATCAGTTTCATGAGCCGACCATGTCTCATGTTTTGAGTGTTTTTGCGGTTTCAGGCTTTATATATTTTTGGTACGATAAATTTTTGCAAAAGCGTAGCGGCGATTGGCTCTGGCTAGGTGTCTGGGCCGGCCTAATTATTTTGATCCGTTCGCAAAATATATTTTTTGTGCTTGGCCCGCTTTTGGCCGAAACTATAGTTATGTTCAAGAGAGAGCAATCTGTTGGTTTTAGGTGGCTGCTGGGTCCTGCTCAATTGTTGATTATGGCCTTTTTATGTTTTATTCCGCAAATGCTGGCTTGGAAGTTTTTGTACGGCTCTTGCTTTACTATTCCCCAGGGTGAGGGTTTTATGAAATGGGGCGCTCCGCAAATTCCGTCCTTGCTTTTTTCAACTAATCATGGCTTGATCACGTACACCCCGATTATGCTTTTTTGTTTAATTGGGTTTCTCTTAGTTAATCGAGTTAGCAAGAGGGAGCAAATGCTGGCTGGCACATTTTTCTTGATCTTTTGTTGTGAGCTATATATTAATGCAGCTGCCAGTGATTGGGGGGCTGGTTGGGCTTTTGGGGCGAGGCGGTTCTCTGCCGGCGCGATCATGTTTGCCTGGGGGTTGGGGATGTTCTTGCGTTGGAGCAATTATCGTCAGTGGTTGCGTTACCTGGTTTTATCAGGTGTGGCCTTATTAGTGATTTTTAATTTGCTCTTTTATTTTCAATGGGCTTACGGCCTGATCCCTCGGGGAGAAGCCTTGACCTTAACTCAATATTTTTCCGGTAAATGGCAGGCTTTAACCCTTTGGCTGACAGTCTTGCGCCAGATTTTTGAGGTAATTTTTAGCTAGAGAGAGGAGAAGACAATGAGGATTTTAATTATTGGTTCCGGTGGTCGCGAGCACGCTTTGGTTTGGAAAATTTCGCAAAGTAAAAAGGTTAAAAAAATCTATTGTGCCCCTGGCAACGCCGGCACTTCTGAGCTGGCGGAGAACATTAATCTTAAAGTTGATGATCTTCCGGGCCTCTTAAAGTTTGCCAAAGAAAAAAAGATTGATTTAACTGTGGTTGGCCCAGAAATCCCGCTGGTCTTGGGAATTGTTGATGAATTTGAAAAGGCTGGGTTGAAAATCTTTGGTCCATGCAAAGCCGGAGCGAAGATTGAAGGCTCAAAGGTTTTTTCCAAAGAGTTCATGGTCAAGTACGGTATTCCTACTGCCCAAGCCGGGATTTTCTCAAAAATTGATGACGCCCTAGCTTATCTTGATGAGGTAGGCGCCCCGATTGTTGTCAAAGCTGATGGTTTGGCAGCTGGCAAGGGAGTGATTGTTTGCTCTACCAAAAATGAGGCAGTTGAGGCAGTCAATCTGATAATGAAAGACAAAGCTTTTGGTGCGGCTGGGAGCAAAGTTGTTATTGAAGAATGTTTGGTGGGTGAGGAAGCTTCAATTATTGCAATTTGTGACGGCGAGACAATTTTGCCGCTAGCTTCATCCCAAGACCACAAACGGGTTTTTGACAAAGATAAAGGCCCAAATACTGGTGGCCTGGGGGCATATTCGCCGGCTCCTGTTGTGACTGATAGTTTAATGGAGCAGATTGATAAAACAGTGCTCCAGCCTTTTGTTTCTGGCATGAAGCAGGAGGGGATCAATTATAAAGGGGTAGTTTATGCTGGGGTAATGGTAACCAAGCAAGGGCCCAAGGTTTTAGAGTTCAACGCTCGCTTCGGTGACCCTGAAACCCAGCCGATTATGATGAGGCTTAAGAGTGATTTAGTAGACCTCCTATTTTCGACTATCGATTCTCGATTATCGACTTTCTCCCTTTCCTGGGACGATCGCGCCGCAGTTTGTATTGTCCTAGCTGCCGGCGGCTATCCTGATAAATATGAGAAAGGTTTACCAATTACTGGCCTTGATAAAGTGCCGCAGCTTGATAATGTGATGGTGTTTCATGCTGGCACTAGATTGAATAATAAAAATGTAGAGGCGACCTTTAGGTCGCCAGAAACAGAAAGTCGAAAAATAGTACTCACCAATGGAGGCAGAGTTTTGGGCGTGACAGCTTTGGGGGATGGGATTAAGTTGGCAATTAAAAAGGCCTATCAAGCGGTTGAATTGATTAAATTCAAAGATATGCATTTTAGGAAAGACATTGGCAAAAAGGCGCTAAAGTATCTCAAGTGAGTATATCCAAAACCACTCAAGGTTTCCTAACCATCTTGTTTGCCTCTTCTTTGTTTGGCTTGATGGCTCTGCTAGTAAAAATAGCCGCAGGGGAATTTTCAGCTGCCCAGATCCTTTTCATGCGGGGGATAATTGGTTTAGCTTTGATTGTTCCGTTGATCTGGGCCAGGCGAGCCTCTGCTAATCCGCAAACCTTAAAGCCGCTAGTTTGGCGGGGGATATCTGGAGGAATTGCTGTTTCTCTTTATTTTTACGCGATTACTAAGATCCCTTTAGCTGATGCTTCAATCTTAGCCAATGCCTATCCGATCTTTGCCGCGTTTTTCTCGGCTGTTTACTTAAGGGAACGGGTAAAGCTAATAACGCTGGTTGCGTTGCTGGTCTCGCTCTCTGGTATGTTTTTAATTATGCAGCCGCACTTTAGTTACTTTGATTTTGCTTATGTTTTAGCTGGGATCTCAGCCATTTTTGCTGGCCTAGCCATTACCTTGGTGCGCCAGCTGCGTCAAAGTAACTCATCTTTGATCATCATGCTGTCGCAGATCATTGGGATTTTGGTCTTTTCTGCTCCGTTTGTCGTGTCAAATTTTAGCTGGCCAGCGAATTCTGCCTGGCTGCTGCTCCTCATGATTGGTTTTGTTAGCACGGTCTCTCAGTTGATTTTTACCATCCCTTTTAGGTCTGTCCCGGCTGCTGAGGGGAGTATTGTCGCCATCAATCATGCAGCCTTTGCCGTACTTTTTGCCGTGATATTTTTGGCTGAACCGCTCTCGGCTAATTTCTTGCTCGGCAGCCTGCTGATCTTTGGCAGCAGCCTTTACATTATTCTACGACAAGAATCCCCCCTCCAAAAAAACTGAAATTTCCTAGATAACACATCGAAACAAAGCTAAGAGAACCCAGCTAGAGTTCAGTCAGTTGGGTTTTTCTATTTTAGGGAGTGGTAGGAATGGAGATATTTGGTCTCAAGCTAAATTTTAATAATGTTTCAAATAGCCTCTCATCTATTGGTTCAGCTGTTAATGCCCTTTGGGCAGAAATTTTTGGTGAGTATGCGTATCTTCTACCTTTGGCCTGTTCCTCTTTTGTGATTGGTGGGATGCATGATCATGATGCTGGGGGAGATGCTGACCAGGTTGTGACAGATACAGGGCCTTATGATAGTGGGAGTGATGCTGATGGGACAAATCTAAATTGCGTGATTGGGGAGAGGCTTACTAATTATGACGGTCCGGAGGGGACAGAAGGTGTGGGGATTTGTCAGCCCCAGATTTTAGAATGTCAGTTGGTCGAAGGTGAGGCGACCTATGTTGAGATTCGCCCAGAGATTCAGCCTCAAACAGAAGAGATTGATAATGGTGTTGATGAGAATTGTGATGGCCATGATGATGAGTGTCGCGTTGGGCAAAGTAGGGACTTTTATACTGGGCCAGAGGGGACAGAAGGGATTGGTATTTGCCGGGCTGGACGTGAGGAGTGTCGCTTAGGTGGTACCTGGGCTCGCTATGTTGAAGCTAGAGCTGAGGTGACTCCAGAGGAAGAGGAAATTTGCGGTGATGGCTTGGATAACGATTGTTTAGGTGATAGTCCTGGCGAGCTTTGGCTTCAATTCTATGGTAGCAGCAGCAGAAATGGGATTTATTCAGTTGAGCAGATAAGCGGAGGCTTTGTTGTTGCTGGCGAACAATACAATAGTGCTACCAGGTATTCGCAGGCTTGGGTGGCCACGACGGATGAGGCAGGCAATGTCTTACGAGGAATTTTTATCTCGCGGGAGCTTGCACTGTATATGTATCCTTTCCAGGCAACTTCTATTAGGCGAACTGATGATAGAGGCTTTATTCTTACAACAGATGGCCTTGATGCTCGGCTGATTAAGACAAATTCGTCCCTGCTTGAGGAGTGGCACATAGATTTTGGTGATAATTTTACAGGGAACAGTGTCGTCCAATTAACTGGCGGTGGGTATGTTGTGGCTGGCTATGCTAGTTCCGTTGAGTCTGGGATGAATTATCCTGCTTGGCTATTTCGATCCAGTGAGAGTGGGGCCCAAGTTTGGAGCCAAAACTTTTTTAGTAGTGGCTATTATGATTCTACTGGAAATTGTGTTTTGTCAGCCAGAGATGGAGGCGTTGTTTTTGCGGGGACCTCTTATCAAGTGTCTGGTGGGGCAACAACTGATGGGGACGCCTGGGTTGTTAAGGCTAACAGTGATGGCGCTGAGGTCTGGCGTTACTTAATACGCGGTGGATTTGCCCAGCTAAATTATGTTGCCGCGACTAATGATGGTGGGTATATCGCTGCCGGTTCCCAGGCGTCTGCAGGCGGGGCCAATAGAATGTTGTTAGTAAAATTAAATGCTGCTGGCGGTGAAGAGTGGAGCAATAATTATGGTATTGGTTCATGGCTGAGCAGTGGTGTTTTTGTTCGGGAAATAACTTCAGAGGGATTTATTGCTGTTGGTGATTGTGATAATAATGTTTGTTTTCTTAAGGTTGACAGTGAGGGGATTGAAGAGTGGCGCAGAGTTTTCGAGATGAGCGATGATCACTTTGTCCGTGCCGCTGGAAGTGCGTCAAATAATGAGCTTATCGTTGCTGGACATATAAATCTTTTTGAAAACGGATTTTTAGAGCGTTTTTGTCTGGAGTAACCAATGGAAGTTTTAGGGATAAACATTAATACATCTTATGTTTCAAATGGTTTGAACTCGCTCAGTCGTTCAATTAGTGAGCTCTTGGCCCCGATTTATGACGACTTTGGTTTTTTGTTCCCGCTTGCCTGCACGGGTAGTGCGGAGGCACTGCAGGCTGGTGAGATCTTCTGTTTTGATCCAACCAATGGTGACACTTGGCCAAGGGCTTTTCAGCAATATGTTACTCAGCATTGCGAGGGGCAAAGTATTCCCGAAGGACAGCTTCACCCGCTTGCCAACCGATTTCGCCAAAGCATGATTAGTTATGTTGAGTCTCAAGGGGGACGGGTTAATTACCCGGGGGTTCCCAGCGGAGCTCATTTAATTAATTTTAGTATCAATGGTTTAAACACTATGTCAAACCAACCAACAACCCCTTGTCCTTCTGGTCAGATCCGGCTTTTTTATAATGAGAGTGAGGTTTGTAGCTGGCTTCCAGCTGTCCAAGCGTTTCAAGATGCTGGAGTGGCAGAGCCGGAAGTCCGTGATGCTGCGTCAGCGGCTGCACCAGCGCTAGTGGTTGATGCTGGGGCTGATAGTGGGACCTTGGCTGATGCTGGACCTGATGCTGATCTTGCTCCAGAAATTGAAGCGGGTATTCCTGATGCAGCACCACCCCCAAGGCCACGTCCCCCAATACCAGGCCCGTCTCTGCGCAGCAGCAGGAGCTTAGCTGATGAACGGTTGGATTATTATCTAGAGGGAAGTATGCCTTTTGTCTTTTCGTTTGGCCAAGCCAGGGATCATGAGAGTTGGGGAGGCTTGTTAGGGCGTTTTATGCTGCAATATAATATTCGGCCAGATCACCATGTAATTGGTATTTATGAGACCTCAACCCATAGTCTAGATTTAGACCAGTGGTCATCCCGCGATCGAGATGACATGGTTGGTATTTACTACACTAATATTTCCAGATATGGCACCATGACTGGGCACCTTGATTTTATCAGTTCTCGTCAGAGTGAAATTGATGGGGTTGGGGATATTGTTGGCAGTACCAATACCTCTCTCTTCCAATTTGGCTTCAGGGGTTCAGAGTTCAATGACCATATATATTATGCCATGGATTTTGCTTTGGGGACCTATAATGATGCTCATGCTGCTGCTGGCATTGTGCAAATTGGGACCAATTGGCTTTTTGGCCGCAATGACCGGTGGGGTTTCCTGGCCGACTTAAACATTTATGTCTTTGGCAAAACTGGTGTGCCAGAAGAAGAAGCGTATTCCCGGGTTGAGATGACTTTGCGAGCCAGGGCCTCCCTTAGGTTGAGTGGACCATGGCGCGCTTTGCTTGGTTTTGGTTGGGGCTTTGACCCTGATAATGGGACTTCGCAAGGCTTTTTGGTTATCGGGACTTCAGTGGGGGATATGAACCACCCAATCCAAACCCCAATGGGGCTAGGCAGGTTTTAATGACGCAAGCAATTGTACCAAGACCAAATAGAGATCAACAGCAGGCTCTTGCCCCGCTGCAGCGCTATCGCGAGAGCCTCAAGAAATATATTTTAAAGGTTAGGTTAGGTTAGTTAGACACGCCCTGTGTTTTGCCGCGGCAGCAGGAATGGGTTTGGGTTATTTTTATCTAGGTGTTGGCGCGATCTTTCCAATTGATGCCCTCTTGGTTGGGGCTGCCACTGGTGGTTCCCTTGAGACTGTTTCTGACCCTATTGCCCGCTTGCTGCTTTGGCGCAAGAGAAAAAGGTTTAAAGGAGAGGAAAGAGAAGCCCTAGATGAGCTGGCAAAGGATTTGGCAGCAGCACAACTTGGAAAGGAGCAAGGCTTGGCGTTTAGTCAGTCTGAGAGAGTTTACGACCGTCAGCAAGCAGAATTGAGAAAAAACAGAGAAGAACTGATTAGTCTTAGACGAACAAACGAGTCGTTGACAGAGAATCTAGGGAAAAAAGCAACAGAACTAGCAGAGGTTTCTTGTGAAAGGGAGGCTCAAGATAAAAAAATTGCTGGATTTGAAAGGACAAAAAAAGTTTTCTTAGAAGACAAAAGAAGTCTTCAAGAGCAAATTAAAGCAGTTACTGCTGAGTGCAAGGTCATGCAACACCGCCTTGTTGATATTCAAAGAGTGTTTGGTGATCTCTTTGCTGAGGGGAAAGCGGCTGATTTTGTTAGTCTTGACGATATTATGAATAAGTTAGAAGAGCTAGAATGTTGGTTCGCAAGTTTAAGAGAAGCTGAAGCCGACTTAAATCAGCGTGAAGCTGAGATTGAGGCGGATGAAGCTAGGCTAGAGCGAGAAGATCAAGATTTAATACAGGAAGGAGAAAGCTTAGCAACAGAGCGGGCTGATTTTGAAGAAGAGCGCCGAGCATTTGAGGGAGAGAAGGAAAGATTGTAACTTGAATTAGATCAGGTTGGAGACCAGCTTGAAACAGCAGAGGGCTTGCAAGCCAACTATTTTGAGGATAAAAGAGTAGCTGAAAGAACGGCCAGCGCAGCAATCCAAAAATTAGCTGAGAATGAGGGGGTATTAAGCGGCCTTAGGCAGACACTAGAAGAAGTAGGGACTAATTTGGCTGAGATGACAGAAGCAAGAGATTCATTGCAAAGGGAGTTGGGAGAAAAAGAAACGAGAATAAAAGAACTAAACGAAAAATTGGAAGGGGTCAGGCAAGAACTGTCAATTGCCCAGGAAGAGCTTGAGTTTGTTGATAACCAGAAAAATAAAGGCTTACTAAGAATAACGGAACTTGAGCTTGAATTATCTCAAGCCAGACAATTCTTCTCCCAATCCCATGAGAAAATTACCTTATTGCTACGTGAACTCCAGGAAAAGAATGACGAGCTTTCAACTCTAGAAAGAGAACGGATTGAAGCAAAAGAACGAGCTCTTCAAGCTAGGCGTGAAGTCAAAAGGCTAGAAGGGGGCATTGCTAATAGGGACGAACTTCTTGAACGGTTTGAACGCACAGCACATGAGCTGAAACAAGCCCTGGCGACCCAAGAGAGAGACTTCGAGGACTTAAACCAGCGCCTAGAGACATTAGATAAACAAGCTCAAACAGCTGGAGCTGCAAGCCAGCGGCTCGCAGGTGAAAAGAGAGACATTGAAAACCAACTCCAGCAAGCTAGAACTGATTTGGGTGATGCTACTACTAGGGAAGGACAGTTAAGTCGAGAACTTAAACAAGTAAGGGCAGATTTGCAGTTGGAAAAAGATGAGGCTAGACAAGCCAGAGAGGCGCAGGCTGAAGCAGAAAAGGAAGTTGAAAGATTAGAGAGAGAGCTTGGGGAAACTAACAAAGCCTTTGTAACGGCCGAAGGAAACCTTGGAAAGCTTGGCCCTCGAGTTTTGGAGGCTGAATCCAAAGTTCGATCATTGACAGGCGAAAGGGATCGTTTTAAAGCTGAGGCTGAAAGGCTGGATGGGCTTTGGCAGACGGCTAAAGGTGAGCTTGAGGAAAAAGGGGGGGAGTTGGCGGAGTTGACCCAAAGAGTTGAGGCATTAAGCCAGGAAAGGGATGAGCTGGTTCAAAGAGTTTTAAAACTTGAGCCCTCTGCTGGCACAGTTGAGGAATTATCCGCAGCCAGACAACGAATTGCTCAATTAGAAGCAAGCTTGGCTGATAAGGTTGTCTTAAGTTGTTTGCTTGAGCAAAATCCTAAGGTGCTTGAGATTCAAGAAATAGTTACAGCCTTACTTGCCACAACAGTGCTTCAAAGAAAAGCAAGAGGTAAAGGGATTAACAGTGTAAAGAGTTTTGCTCAAGGGTCAGAAGAAGAAAAAACAGGATCATACGCAATAGTGGGGTTTAACCATAGAGTTTAGCTCTCCTGAATAGATGAAACTTTTTGTCTCTCCATTTACGTAGAAGGCAGGATGGTATCGTTTTTTCTCTTTTCTCGCTTGCTTGATTTTCTCGTTTTCTTCTTTGATTGCTTCACGTCGTAGCCCGATTCGTATCTCCTGGACAGCATCGGAAA
>Ga0210017_1000173_pt1 | contig 49679 bp, 56 predicted proteins | sample CryGeyCG2014_020_FD_183966 | JGI IMG/M metagenome (GOLD analysis project Ga0210017, IMG submission 183966) | Groundwater microbial communities from aquifer - Crystal Geyser CG08_land_8/20/14_0.20 (SPAdes) (version 2) | ecosystem: Environmental > Aquatic > Deep subsurface > Groundwater | place... | reverse complement strand
TTCATAATCAGAGTCGTTGACCGAAGGAGGAAGATGACTGGCAATTTCCGAAAGTTTTTTATGCCCTTCGAGGTCTGAAAACGGCGGAATCGGTATAAAACCCATACTATAATAACGAACGTCTATGGGTAAGAGCTTCCCTAATGGTGATGCGTTATAAGCTCGTAAGATTAAACCAATTTTATCAATTTCCACAGCTTGATCAGCACTATTATTAAATAAACAATGATGAAACCATTCATCCTTGCTAGGTACAGGTACTCCTAATTTTTTATAAATTAAACTAATTAAATTAAATTCGTTCCAAATATCATAAGAAATCTCCATAATAAACGGAGCATCCCAACAAAGACGGGTTGGATAGTTAACCATATAATCATGAATTTTTCCTTCAAAAGGCGCTTGGGTATTAAGCGAGCGCACCGCCCTGGCGACCATTTGTTCTTTAAGGGTGTCTTGGTAGGTCATGGGTGTTAATTTTCTTAAAACCCCGGCATAATTAACATAATCCAACCAGTATTTTTCATAGTTTTTATAATATTCATTTGTTCCTTCAAAATAATCCGCCAAATATTTACTTTCACTTTCTTGGTCTTCCTTACCCACAAAAGGAATAGTAATATCTTTTGGATTAATCGTAATTGTTCCGCCCCAAGTGGTAGTGACTAAATGAGGAACAGTTAACGTTGCATCAGTACAGCTATCTGGACCCATCCATCTTTGCCAGGAAACATGATCAGTGACGGTAAAACTGGTAGCGCAGCTGCCGGAATTATTACCAATATTGCAAGCTTGACAGGCGACCGGTCGGGAATTACGGTCACCGTTTTGAGTTAGGTCGCAAACCGTTGATGGATAATTCGGAAGGGGGGGTTTAGTATCAATCGTTCCCGGAAGTGTAGTATTTGCTTTTGCGGGTGTATTACAAGGATCCCACCAATCGTTTTTCCAGCGCGGATCCATAAATCCGCCGGTATCTCTAATTGCCACCTGAATATCTCCGTGAGCCGTTCCTAATATTTCGGAAGCACCTAAAGCGGGTAGTTGAACCCGTCCGGCAGCATTAAGTTGATTATATAAAGCTAAAAGTTCCGGTCTAACGGTAAAATTTCCCATAATATGGATACCGTATCCGTTTCTAATCCCGCCGCCGGTATTATACATAATAAAAATCTCATTAGATGAAGCATAATAAACCATCACCTGTTTGCCGTTGCCGATACTAAACGGAGCAGCGGGCACAAGGATATTTCCGGTTGATGAACCGTTAGTGGAAAAACCAACAACTGAAGCATAATCACTTGGGTTTTCTTTTATAGTTTCTAAAGCATCAATCGGTAAATTGGTACCACTATCATATTGATGAATTCGGTATAAAGTGGTAACCACTGGCCGGGCATCATCCTCAACCAAACCGCACAATCTGGGAGCACTGTTTACGGGATGCGCGAAATAAAAAAGACCATAATTATGACCTTGCTCACCGATTGGAATTTGAACTAAACCTCTTAAGCTTATTCTTAGATCCAGATCGGTTTCTGCAGTACGGGCATAAATTGGGGAAGATATACCAGCAAACCAGACAACCAGTAAACTAGAAAACCCGAATAGAAGTTTCTTCATTGTTGTTACGAGCTGGGAATACTAAAGTTGAGAACATCAACACCGGTGAATTGCCAAATAAATTTCATAATCAACCAGATAATTACCAGCATCACCAGGCCAAAAATGGCATAGGTTATGGTTTGAGAAGCCGAGGCAGACGCTTTTGGATCTCCTCCGGAAGTCATATATTTAAAACCACCCATGATCAACAAGATAAATAAAAGCAAAACCCCCAGCTGGGCCGCGATATTCAAAATAATTTTAAATATGCACTCGAATCCTTGAAGAGTTGCAACGCCGCCGATTGTACATTTAGGATCTTCCCAAATAGCCATATATTTAGTTTATCAGACCATAATAAAAACACAATACCCCGAGCCAAGCTCCGGGTATTGTAATTCTTGTACAAAAATCCAACCTAAATCGTTGGAATATTTACGTTGAGAATGTGGATGTCAAAGAATTTCTCAATTAAGCTCGTAATTGCCCAAGCCGAGAAAACAATGACTAGACCGATTAAAGCGGCCGTGATTCGATTCTTCGCGCCCTCGGTTCCAGCCTTATCACCGCCGGAAACTAGCCATTGAACACCGCCGATGACCAGCATAAAGAAAAAGGCCAAAGCGGCAACTACCATAATCAATTGAACAATTGCCGAAAGCATTGAACCAATATCTAAATTAGCCATATTAACCCATTGGCCAGTGGTGGGTTTTAAATTAATTATGTCGTTTGCTTGGGCAAAGGCTGACCCGGCTAGGTTAACCATTAAGCTTGCAGTTCCTGCTAAAGATAAAATTGTTTTTTTCATTTTCTCACCTCCTTTCGAACTACTTATTTATTTTAACATAATCGCGTCAATATTTATGAGCGTTAGATCCATATTGAAAAATTTACCCACCAAGCCGATTACGGCATAAGCGCTAAAAACTAAAATTAAACCAATAAGAGCATGGGTCATTTGTTCCTTGGATGCTTCTGTTCCTGCCTTATCGCCGCCGGAAGTCATATATTGGACGCCGCCGATGACTAAAAGCACAAAACTAACAAGAGAAGCAATCACGAAAAGAAGAGTAATCATGGCCGGCAGGAATTTATTTAAGAATTCAACCCCGTTAAGAGCTTGTAAATTAGTTGATAAAGCTGGATTTGTTATTTCTGCCATTTAATTATTGTAAAGTCACTGAACTAGCACAACTTGGGTCAATAAACTTACCCGGGTTTAGAATATCTAAACCAAGGATTTTGCTTACAAGATCAATAAGAAAAATTCCGGCAATAATAATTACTAAACCAACCAGCCCGTGAGTAATTCTTTTTTGGGCATTTTCTGTAGCCATTTTGTCCCCGCCGGCGGATAACCAGGCAAGCGCTCCGCCGAACAATAAAAAGACAAAATATAATCCGGCGATAATCGTTAATAGTCCCACAATCGTTGACATTGCCATGTTCAATTTATCGATTGCTCCACAAGGATGCTTACCCCCCAAATTCATTGAAACAATATCACCAAGCTTACCTAATCCTTGTAACCAGCCCACGCTCGGACCCCAGTCGTCTATTGGTGTTTTATTTTGTGCTAGTAAAGTTAAAATTATCATAAATTTGGGTTTGGTGTATAAATTTGCGGAAAAAGGATTGCCCCGGCATCTTGAAACAAAAGCCAACCGAAAATTGCTGCCAAAACAAACGATCCGGCTACTAAGAATAACCCAATTAGGGATTGGGTTAATTTTCCAACCGCCTTTTCCACTTGTTTGGAGTCGCCTCCAGCAGACATAAATTGGTAACCAGCCATAATGACATTAATAAAAGCATAAAGCCCGGCAATAACAATAACAAGCTTAATGCCGTTGTTTAAAAAAGAAACAAGACCTGGAGCGATGCCCTTACTTCCGGATAGATTTGAATAAACATCAACTCCTGGTGGAGGGTTAATTTTACCTAACGGATTGGTTGGTATCGCCATATTGTTACAAAATCTTAAAGCCAGTAATTGCTTCTACTATCTGGATTATCCAATAACTGGTAAAAATAATCAAGAACCCGATTAAGGCTGAAGTTACCGCCGAAGCCCCCTGACCGGTTTTTCTTGGGTCGCTTTCCTGGCCGCCGGCAATCACCGCCAACCCCCCGCCGATTAATAAAAAGAAAAGCAAAATTCCCGCCAAAATATAAATGTTGGGTAAAAGAACGGAAACTAGAGAACCCAAACTGTCAAAAAGAGCAGGAGCATAAGTGTTTTTGTCAATGGTAACAGCGGCATAAGCATGATTCACAAGATAAGAATATAACAATTAGAGAAGGGGTGTCAAATGGGTAAGGGTTAAGGTGAAGCAGTTAGTTAAGGCCATGGTTATGGTTAAGTGGAATACTCCCCCAGACTTTACCTCCCGACCAAACCAATTGCCTTACCCTTACCTCTACCTCCTAACATTCCGGCTTGTCAGATAAAGTATAATCAAGCTAGACATGGAAGTTGATTTTAAACAAGTATTATCAGCTAAAAAAGATTTAGTCTGGTCGGAAATTGAAAAATATTTGAAAAGTCTGGGGAAATATCCCGATTACTGTTCAATCCCTCCAAAATATCAAGACTTGGCGGATTTTAACCAAAAAATCATCAGCGACTATCCCCAAAGAAAAGGTAAATATTTACGGCCAACCTTAGTTTTATTAACTGCTTCAGCGATGAGTTTTCCCGAGCAGAAAGCAATTCGAACCGCCGCGGCGATGCAGGTTTCCGAAGACTGGATTTTAAATCATGACGATTTGGAAGACGATTCTCTGGAAAGACGGGGACAGCCCTGTTTGCACCGGTTATACGGCAAGGAATTGGCCATTAATGCCGGAGACGGTTTGCAAACTTTAATGTGGAAAATATTAATTGATAACCAATCACCGGAAATTATGGATGAGTTTTACCGGATTTTAAACCGTACAATTTTAGGCCAGACTGCCGAGATTAAATGGCGCAATGACAACCGGTTTGATTTAACCGAAGAGGATGTTTTATTTATTTTGGAAAGCAAGACGGGCTACTATACCATCGGCGGGCCGATGCGCTTGGGAGCGATTCTGGCTGGAGCGAGTAAAAAACAATTGGATTTGCTTTATGAATTTGGAAAATTACTTGGCTATTGTTTTCAGATTAAGGATGATCTTTTGGATTTGACTTCTGATTTTGCCGGTTTAAAAAAACAACTGGGAAATGATATTTACGAAGGAAAAAGAACGATCATGCTGGTTGATTTGATGCGGAAGCTGGACGCGGGAAGCGGGATAAGATTGAAAAATATTTTGCGAAAGACCAGAGACCAAAAGACCAAAGACGAAGTGGCTTGGGTTTTAGAAATGATGAAAATTCACGGGAGTTTGGTTTATGGGGAAAAATTAATGAATAAATATGCCAAGCAAGCAAAAAGTTTTTTTAATAAAAATCTGGATTTTCTTTCTGAACAACCTGCGCGCGACCAACTGAAAACATGTATTGATTTTTTAACCGAAAGAACGCATTAAATGGAAATTTTACCAACCCCTCTTAGTGAAATTCAAAAATTGTCCCAAACTGTCTATATGCCAGATCAAAAACTTATTTTAGTGGATGAAAACGACCGATTTTTAGATAAATATGCCTCCAGAAAAAAATGCCATCTTGGTTTAGGTTTACACCATCGGGCTTTTACGGTCATGATTCTCAATAAAAAAGGTGAAGTACTTTTACAACATCGGAAACACCAACTTTGGGATAAGGTTTGGGATCTGACCAATAGTCACCCGCAGCGCTTAGCTGACGGTACAGACGAAACCTACGAGGAAGCGATCCAAAAGTGTTTGATTCGAGAGTGGGGAATCAGTATTCCGGTTAAAAAAATCTTCAGTTTTAATTATTATGCCAAGTTAGATGGTCAATGCGAAAATGAATTTTGTGTTTTTTTTATGGGGAAATATAATGGTCAGATTTTTCCCAATTCTGAAGTGGCTTATGGAAGCAAATGGATAGCCCTGCCGGAATTATTGGCGGATATTAAAATTAATCCTAACCAATATACTCCATGGGCGATTAAAGCACTAAAAGAATTCTCATTAGGAAATAACTTGATAATTTAATAACCCGATAAAAGATTTAAATCATCTAAAGTAGCAAAATTGCAGCCGGTACAATACCGGTCGGAAACATTATCATGCTCAAAATAACCTTTATATTGTCCACCATAGAGTTTCGTGGTAATAAAATTTGCCGTAAACTTGGCTTTATTTAAAAGCCACGAGGCCTCACGGGGATATGAGGTGCGCATACCATCGTATAAGGAAATAAGCCCACGAAGAATCAGGTGGTTACTCGATAACATTTTTACGCTTCTTGCCGCTCCCACGGCCGCTTCCTTGTACCCATAATTTACAGTATCCCACAATATATTATGAGTAGCCACCGCTTTCCTCATTTTATTTAAAATCCACGTTTGTGAGGTAGAATCAAGTTTCCAAAGCTTAGCTCCAGCCATTAACGGCATTCCCTGTTCAAAAGCAAGCGGACCTACCAATGGCTGTCCTCCATAGACCGAAATACTTTTATAATATCCTCCATAGCTATCAGAAACCCAATAAGGTTCAAGGCTTTGTTTTAGTAAATATCTTCCCAGCATCATAAAAATGTCTTTTTCAGGGTTGGAAGAGATCTCGGCTAAAGAAAAGTCATAATAGGCAACACCGCCAATGGCAATCACCGGTCCTGCTGCTGACTTTTGAGCAAGACTCGGATTGTATATTAAAGCCAATGAGGAACCAATGGCCATCGCTCGGGAATAGAGATCAACCTTTGATTTATTATTACCGGAATAATAAGTTCTTGCGGCTACGAGAGAATATTGACCGCCAACCGTCCTTCCAATTTTGTCATAATCAAATTTATTATTTATAAGATCGGAAATTACCGAATCAATTAGTGATATTTCATAGTCAATCGTCAAATTCGCCCTCCTTTTTAGTTCATCCGAATTTTTTTGAGTTGTTCCTGCTGCGCATCTATATAAAAGAGATGGGGTAAAAGCGGTTGCGTCATTAATGTTGTCCCAATCGCCCGCCCAATTTCCGGTTTCCGACCAATCTTGTTTATTGCGACATATAAAAACATGTTGAAAAATAGAATTATAAGAAGACGAGAGCCCGTAACAGAACCGGTGTCAGTTGGTGTACATAGTCTCGATAAAGCAGGAGAAATACACCCTGAACCAATTTCTCCACAATCATAAGCAGCTGGTTTAGTTGCCCCGGTCAGACCTTTGTAAATCACCAAAGTTTTTTGGGTCGCATCTAAAATGCTGGAATTTTGAGCTTGGCTAAGATAATTCAAAAGGGAAGATTGTAATTGTGCGTCATTAATCATTTTGATAGCGCTATTTATGTCTGGCGGCATGGCGGAAGCGGCCTTAGGATTTAAAATCATTCTGGATTGAGGGTTAATAAAAATAGCAATTAATCCAATAATAAGAACCGACAAAGCAAGAAAAAGAAGAGAGAATAAACTTCCCCGTTTATTAGATTTTTTACTCACAATTTAATAATAAGAATCGGGGGGGGATTATCAAGGGGTCAATTTTTAACACATTTTCCGCTCGCATCCGGATAATTTCCGTCTAATTGACAATTATATCCTGCCGGACACGCAACTCCTGCAAATCCCCCGCAGAATTTTCCTTCGGGATTTGATGGGGTTGGAGTTGATGTTACTTCTGCTTTTGAATTGAACTCCATTGTTACAAGCAACTTATTTACGGCCGATTCGACATCCTTGTAGGTACCGGCTGTTTCAATGGTAATAATATAAACAAGATCGTCTTTAAGAGAAAATATTTCGGTAGTATTCCAAAGTCCGCAAGGAGTATCCCGATATGTCAATCCTTCAACCCTCCCAATTTTACTAGAGTATCCTTTCGATTTACTGATACAGGAGTCGATTTGCGGTACAATATCTTCTAATTTACGACTGTCTGCATTTTGATATGTTATCGCCAGGGTAAAATTTACTTTATTTATCGCCGGAGAAATTATTTGAACCACTCCGGGCGTATCAACAAAAACTCCATCAACCGAAGCTATTTTATTTTCGTTTAATTTATATCCCGAAGGGTATCGAATTGAATATCGCCCATTATTATTTGAATAGAGACTCCAATTGGCAGGATTTTCTTCTGGATAAGTAAATTTAAAAGAAGCCCTTATATACTCAAACTGGGTATAAAAATCATGCGCCTTTTCGGTATCTGCCTGGATAACGGAGGTGGCAATTTCATAACAGGTCGTGTTTTTCAGATGACGAAAAATCATGTTTTTATAATTTACTCCATTGATAGTTGAAGAATTAGAATAAGTCCGAAAGAGTTCACCACCAAAAATATTATCAATTAATGAATGATCGTTATAAAGATTTTCACACTCGGTTTTTTTGATATTTGGTTTTACGGATACAGAAATTATGGCAACCGTGTTTTCAAGTTCAATTACGGGTTTTACTCCGAGGAAAGATTGTCCCCGATCTTCAGTAGTTAAAAAGTTAGCAGGATAATTAAATTCAAATTGATATTTTTCGTTGCGATAGACTATGTTCGGAATTGGTTCCGAAGTTGGAGTCGCAAGAGGAACCGGCTCTAAATTTTTTAGTGAAACAGGATTTTTCTCTAAGAGATTTCTCATACACCAACCTATCGCATCCGCCGTTTTGGTTGTTTTCAAACAGAAATAACCCCGAGGGCATATCGTCCCCATAAAACCACCGCAAGAAATATCTGTCTTTAAACTTTTAAATCCAAAATATCCAATAATAATGAAAATAACCAGAAAGAGAATTACCAAAAGTAAAAATATTTTTGGTTTTTTGGAAGAAACGGGAACGGGTGAAACAGGAGTATTTTCAGGTTGAACAAGATTTACGGGTGGTTGAGTTGGTTGCGGATCCATAAATCCATTATTCCACCTGGAAAATTTTCTGTCAAGGGAAAAGTGATCAGAACCGTTTCTGAAAAAGAAATTCTTCTAACGATGATAACACCCTCTTGACAAAAAGAAAGTGTTACTTTATACTTCAACTGTTAGGTAACACTTTATGAAAACAAAGATAAAAGCAAAACAGAAAGCGTGGGAGTTTTACGAAGCGTGGCGACAAGTTAAGTCAAATTCACCAGCCTTAGGTTGTGAAGTAAGGGTATCGCTTTTGGGCTGGCGACACATTACAGGAGCAACGGGAGCGAAAAAACGGACATTTAAGGATATGTATTGGCGGTTAAAGCTTTTGCCTTATGCCAAGCAAATTATTGAAACTTCGACTACTGTTCAGAACATATCAGAAAGGAAAGGGAGGAAATATTACGCCTTAGAGGCAATGATAGAAATTGAACAGGATAACTCTAAAAGTATGCGGAAAGTAAGAGTCATTTTATTGGAAGATAAACAGGGTAATAAGATATTTTATTCAGTAATGGACAAAAAAAGTGGGTCGCCTCACGCTTAGGTTTTTAGACTTTAGCGTTATGGAGAGTAAAAACTCTCTCAACCCACCAAAAGAATATTAACACCAGTTGACAATTTTGTCAACCTTAAGGACAAAATGAACGATAAATTACAGGAAAAACTTAAAACCTTAACCGAGAAAAAAAAGGAACTGGATAAACAGAAACCTTTAACCGCCGAGGTTCTAAAAAATCTTGAAGGATGGTTGAAAGTTGAGTTGACCTATTCTTCTAATGCGATTGAGGGAAATACCTTAACTCGGTTAGAAACGGCAGAGGTGATTGAGAAGGGGATTTCGGCGGCCTTGACAGGCAAATCCCTGCAAGACCAACTGGAAGCCATAAACCACGCAAAAGCGGTAGAGTTTATCAAAACCCTTGCCAAAGAGGAAAAGAGTCATCAATTTATAACCGAGCAAGATATCAAAGCGATTCATAAAATTATCCTCACGGGTATTAATGACGAGTGGGCGGGCAGATACCGGGAAAGCGATATGACAGAATTTATTCAGTGGCTCGAGACACAACAAAATATCCACCCGTTTCGGGTTGCCGCTGACGCTCATTTCAAGTTCGTGTCTATTCACCCTTTTGTTGATGGTAACGGAAGAACGGCCAGACTTCTCATGAACCTTATTTTAATTATCAATGGTTATCCCATGGCCATTATTAGAAATGAAAACAGAACCGAATATCTGGATGCGGTAAATACCGGACAGACTAAAGGCAATTTGGAAATGTTTTACGCGGTTATAGAAGAAGCAGAAGAACGCTCTCTTGATGCTTACCTCAATGCCGCCCGAGGCAAACCAGTCATTCCTGTTTTAATGGGTAAAGACAAAGAGACAAAACTTCTCAAGATTGGAGAACTTGCCCAAGCCGCCAGAGAAACGAAACCGACGATCAGGTTTTGGACCAAAGAGGGATTATTGGAAATTGCCAAGCTTACAAAAGCAGGTTATGCGCTTTATGACTCTAAAATGATCGAAAGAGTCAAAGAAATTAGACGCCTGCAGAATGAGGAGAGGTTATCAATTGCAGAGATTAAAAATAGACCAAACTTCGAATGATTTTTCAAGATAAACAACCCGATAATTTAGTAACTTGACTTTATGAATTATCGGGTTAAAATATAAGTATATGATAAAACGGAAGATTTTTAAGGAACTCAAAGACCATTTAGATAAAAAAGAAATTACCCTGATTGTTGGTCCTCGTCAGGCAGGGAAAACAACTTTGATGGTGCTTTTAAAAGAACACCTGGAAGCTCAAGGTAAAAAAACAATTTTTTTCAATCTTGATATTGAAGCGGATAAACAACTCTTTGTTTCTCAAGAGCAATTATTGCACAAAATAGCCATAGAAATAGGGGAGAGTGAAGGCTATGTGTTTATTGACGAAATCCAACGCAAAGAAAACGCCGGGTTGTTTTTAAAAGGATTGTATGACATGAATCTACCATACAAGCTGATTGTTTCCGGTTCAGGCTCAGTCGAACTCAAAGAAAAGATCCATGAGTCCTTAGCCGGGAGGAAACGTGTGTTTGAACTTTCAACATTAAGTTTTATTGAGTTTGTGAATTACAAAACAGAATATAAGTATGAAATCAAGCTTCCAGAATTTTTTGCGATCGAACCAAACCAAACCCAAAGACTATTAGAGGAATATCTGAGCTATGGCGGCTATCCGCGCGTGATCCTTGAAGACACGGTTGATCGGAAGCGTCGGATTATGGCCGAACTGTATCAAAGTTATTTAGAGCGTGATATTGTCTCCTTGCTCGGAATTAAAAAGACTGAAAGTTTTACGGCCTTGGTTCAAATTATGGCCTCGCAGGTAGGTAATTTAGTGAATGTAACTGAACTTTCCAATACTTTAAATATTTCAACAGTAACCGTCAGTGATTATCTGTGGTATATGCAAAAGACCTTTTTGGTAGATAAGGTTACTCCATATTTCAGGAACATAAGAAAAGAAATAACCAAAGCTCCAGTATTTTATTTTTATGATTTAGGCATGAGAAATTATGCCCTTGGTACTTTTGGGACAACTCCCATTAGCGATAACGGCTTTCTGTTTCAAAACTTCATTTACCATTTGCTTAAAAATAAAACTCAAGACTCCTCGGCTCGGGTTCACTATTGGAGAACGACCGATAAGGCAGAAGTAGATTTTGTGATAGATAAAGTTCAGGAAGTTATTCCGATTGAAGTGAAGTATAAAAAGCTGTCAGAGACGGAGACAACAAGGTCATTTCAAAACTTCCTTTCGAAGTATCAACCCAAACTAGGGTATGTTATTCATCTGGGGAAAGAGAGCAAAGAAAGAGTAGGAAATACAGAAATTGCCTTTTTGCCTTATTCTCAATTCCTTTTTCAAGATTTATAGCATTCGTCTCCTCGAATGATTTTTCTCCCTTTTACGACTAAATAATTACCAGTATGAAGAATATTGTTGTCTTAGGTTCAACCGGTTCGGTTGGGAAACAGACATTGGAAGTGGTTGAAGCCCATCCGGAAGAATTTAAAGTTGTTGGATTAGGCTGTAATTCTAATATCGATTTGTTAAGGCAACAGGCGGACAAGTATAAACCGGATTGGTTGGCGGTTAGTGATGAAAAAAAAGGCCGTCAACTTTCCGTGAAATTGGCAAACAAAAAAATCAAAGTCTTTTTTGGTGAAGATTCCTTGTCTCGAATTGCCGTTCACCCAAAGGCAGAAATGGTGGTCGTGGCGGTGATGGGAGCGGCCGGAATAAAGCCAACCCTGATGGCGATCAGGGCAAGAAAAGACATTGCCCTGGCGACCAAAGAAGTAATGGTCGCGGCCGGTGATTTAGTTAACGAAGAAGTGAAGAAAAATAAAATTAATTTAATTCCGGTTGATTCGGAACACAGCGCCATTTTTCAGTGTTTGCATTATGACGATCGGAAGGAAGTCGGCAAAATTTATTTAACCTGTTCGGGCGGGGCATTCCGCGGTAAAAAAAGATGCGATTTGGAAAATGTTAAACCAAAAGACGCCTTAAGGCACCCGAATTGGAAAATGGGCGCCAAAATTACCATTGACTGCGCGACATTGATGAATAAAGGCTTGGAAATGATTGAAGCCCAAAAACTTTTTGGGTTGGCAATTAACCAGGTGGAAATAGTTTTGCATCCCCAAAGCGTAATTCACTCTATGGTAGAATTTGTGGATGGCAATATCATTGCCCAGCTTGGATCGGCGGATATGCGTTTTCCGATTCGTTACGCCTTGGCTTTTCCGAAAAGATTAAAAAATCATTTTACTTTTCTTAACCCTTTTACTACCCCGCAAATGAATTTTTCATCCCCTGATTGGGAAACTTTTGAATGTTTATCCTTGGCTAAAAAGGCGGCCGAAATCGGAGGGACAATGCCGGCGGTTTTAAATGCCGCGGATGAAATCGCGGTTGGTCTTTTCCTGCAAAATAAAATCAAATTTCTGGAAATTCCCAGGTTGGTTAAGAAAATAATGGAAAATCACCGGGTGATTAATCAGCCAACACTGGAAGAAGTTTTTCAGGCCGATGACTGGGCGAGAAAACAAACCAGTGGTATGATATAGGGGTGATTGACAAGATTGATCAGGCAAAATTATTAAATTTTATTAAAAGCAAGGTTGGAGATAACGACGAAGTTGAAGAAATTTATCAGGAAACTTTAATTTCGGCTTATGAATCATTGGGGCGTTTTTCAGGAAGATCGACAATTTTTACCTGGTTGGTGAGTATCGCCAGACACGAAATCGGTGATTATTATCGAAAAAGGAAAATTAAAATTTTTCTTTTTTCTCACCTTCCCTGGTTGGAAAATCTAGCGACCGAGGCCTTAGGTCCGGAGCAGGAACTATTAAAAAAAGAATTACAAACAAGAGTAATAAGGGTGATGGGGGAAATAAGGGAGGAATATCGACAAGTCCTAAAATTAAAATATTATGAAGGATTCTCGGTTTTGGAAATTGCGCAAAAATTAAATGAAAATACAAAAACAATTGAATCAAGACTTTTCCGGGCCCGGGTCTCTTTTGCTAAAACTTTCACTGCTGACCGCGGTTAAAGAAAGCTATTTGTTTTTGGCCAATCTTTACGGTTTTCTTTTTCACCCCCAAAAAACCTTAAGAAAAATTATGGCTGACCGGTCGCAATTCGGACTTTTTGCGGCCAGCGGTTTTGGCTTGATTCTGTTTTTTGCCTTCTTAGCCTTTCTTTTTTACTGGTTTTTTGTAAAATGACAATGAAAATGGAAAACATTCCGACACATGTGGCGATTATTATGGATGGCAACCGCCGTTGGGCGGCCAAAAACGGTTTAGGGGCCGTGGCGGGCCATGAGAGGGCGGCCAAAAAGGCAATTGAACCGTTGGTAGAACGAGCCGCCAAAATGGGAATTTCCTATCTTACTTTTTGGGCGTTTTCAACCGAGAACTGGAAGAGAGACAAACAAGAGGTTGAGGGTTTGTTTAGAATTTTCCGCGAGGTTTTAGGCGATAAGATTGATTGGTTAAATGAAAAAGGAGTTAAGGTTCGGTATATTGGGGATATTGAAAAATTTCCGGCTGATATTTGCGATAAAGTGAAACAAGGAATTGAAAAAACCAAAAATAATACCGCGATTACGGTTTCTTTTGCCTTAAATTACGGCGGCCGGGATGAAATTTTAAGAGCGATCAAAAAAGTCCTAGCCGCGGGTGTTACCGACGGAGAATTAACCGAGGAAAGATTTTCCCAATTTTTGGATACGGCGGGTATTCCTGATCCTGATTTAATTATCCGAACCGGCGGCCAACTCCGTTTGTCCGGCTATCTTCCCTGGCAAAGCATTTATGCCGAGCTTTATTTTACCCCGGTTTTGTTTCCGGATTTTAGTCCAGCGGAATTTGATAAGGCGATTGAGGAATATCAGCAAAGAACAAGAAGGTTTGGGGGGGGAAAGTTTAAAGACTATAAAAAGAAGTGAATCAGCACACAAGAGCACTAGTACGTCAGAACACCAGAGCGCTGGAAACTAGTACACTGGTGCACTAGATCACCAGATCACTAGTACTCTAGGATAGGATTATGAACGAAGATGCTTCTTACAAAAAACTAATAATTTGGCAAAAGGCCGATCTTTTTGCTAGAGAAATCTATAAAGTCACAGTATTTTTTCCCAAAGATGAAATATATGGTTTAACCTCCCAGATACGAAGAGCTGTTCTCTCCGTTGTTCTTAATATTATTGAAGGTTATGCAAGAAATAATAAGAAAGAATTTAAGAATTTTTTAAGGATTGCTTATGCTTCGTTGGTTGAGGTTGAATATTTGCTCGAATTTTCATCTGTTAGAGGCTACATAACGAAAGAAAAATATTTTTTTCTTAATGGTTTAAGAGACGAATGTGGAAAAATTCTTTGGAAGTTTATGCTTTCCCAAAAATAGCGATTTATTATCCTGGCGTACTAGTGTACTAGTGTTCTGGAGTACTCGTTTGTTGGTTCTGGTGTACTGGCTCACTAGTGTTCTAGTGTACTAAAACAATCCGGTACTTAACCCCAGAATTTTCTCCATAATCTGGGTAATCCAGAAGGCACAGAAAATGATCAGAAAACCGATTAAGGCACCGGTTAATTTGCCTTTGGCCGAAGCGGCCGCTTTTGGATCGCCGGCGCTAACCATCAATTGAAAACCTCCGGCAATCAGCATTAACAGTAAAATAATTCCGGCCAATCCAAAAATCCAGGGAAGTAAAAGGGAAACGATGGCGCCAATGCTGGTGAATTGTGGATTAAAATTGGGAACACTGATTCCATGAAAAGAGGTGCTATTTGGAACACAACAGAATCTAGGTCCACGGGCAACGGCCTGGCAATCCATTTTCCCATTATTGGTTTCCCCAAATGGGTTACATACAGTTTTACAAATCCCATAAATGGCAGTACAATCATTTCCGTTGACCGCAAAAATATTGTTTGGTGAAATAAAAAGGGAAAGAAAAATAAATAAAAAGATAATTTTTTTTAGCATTTTTTTACAATCCAGGTATTCCTAAAATATCCATTCCAATTAATCTTAACAAAAAGACTGAAAAAATGATTAGTAAAAGTCCGGTTAAAGCCGAGGTAATGGTTTCCTTGCCGGCCTGAATGCTTTTTGGGTCACCACCAGAAGCCATAATTTGGAAAGTGCCGAAAAGCATTAATAAAAAAGCAATTCCGCCGCCAATCCCAACAGCTAACCCTAAAATGTTAGTAATAAAATTGGTTGGGTTGAAAGTATCAATACAGCCAATGGCGGTTTTAAGGCCGGCGGGACCACTTGAAGTGGTACAACTAGAACTGTCAGGGTTGGCATCCACACAGCAAACATGATTGCCTGGAGCACAAGTTCCGACCGAATGCTCGGTGTTATCACAAGTGAACTTACAGACTCCATCACCTCCGTGACAAGTAACGACCGCGCGGGCCGTATTATAAAAAAAAGAAAAACAAAGTGTTGCAGCAATAAAAACACCAAAAAGAAAAAACTTCTTCATTAATTTTAGTTTAGCATACTCTGGTGGAATTTAACAACTAAAGAGTAAGAAGATCAGTTGAACAGAAAATCAGGTTAAGAAAACAGAGAGCAGAGAACTGTTAATTCAATATTGCCGATATTCTGATCTCCGATAATCTTTTCCTGATATACTGGTCTACTGATTTACCATTAACTGTTATAATTACACAAGATGAAACTTCGCCGCCCAATTTTTATTTTACTGGTTGTCTTGTGTACTAGTTCACTAGTGCACTGGTACACTAGTACATCAGTACGCGCCCTCTCTCCCGATTGCAGCCAGCCTGCTTCTAATATTCCGCCGGATAAATGGGAGACTTGCCGTTTGGAATACGAAAAAGAAGCAGATCTATTGGGCTCGGCCAATGCGACCAATCGGGAAGAACTGACCAGTCTGCAAAAACAGTTGACCAGTCTAAGTCAAAGAATCAAAGCCTTGGGAAATCAGATTGATTCATTGAGTAAAGATATTACCAATCGTGAAGTGGACATTGGGGTTCAGGAAAAACTTCTTTCTGCCAGAATCCGCGATTATTATATTAAAAGCCATTATTTTTCACCCCTATTGATCTTTTTTTCTTCCAAAACCGCCACCGATTTATCAAGGGAATTAAGTTTGCGCAACGCGGTGATGACTAATGACAAAAACGCGATTTTATCCCTTTCCCAAAAAGTGACCCAATTAACCAGTGACAAAACCACGGTTCAAAAAAACAAAGATTCTTTAACCGCTTTGGCCAAAAAAGTTGACGACCGGGCGACTTTTTTACAAGGGGAAGTTAAAAAAACGGAATCATATTTAGCGGCCTTAAGCGCCAAACAACAAGAGTTGATTGCCTTAAAGGCGGGCGGATTTTCGACCTCTGTCGGAGATGTCCCGCCGGCCGATGATCCGGCTTCCCGGCCCGATTATAATCCGGGTTTTTCTCCGGCATTTGCCGCTTTTTCTTTTGGCGCGCCTCACCGGAAAGGAATGAGTCAATACGGCGCTTTTGGCCGAGCTAAGCTCGGTCAATCGGTTGAAGATATTTTGCATGCTTATTACGGCGGGGGAATTGAAATTAAAAAAGATTATTCCAATGAAACGATCGTGCTTGGTAGATATAATTCTCAGGGTAAGTTAATTTGCGATCAAGGATCTGTTGATTTAGAAACGTATGCAAAACGGATTTATGAAATGCCCGGATCTTGGGGAGATAGTGGTGGCATGGAAGCACTCAAGGCCCAGGCCGTCGCAGCAAGATCGTACGGTTTAGCTGCAGTAAAAGGGAGCGGTTGTATTTGCATGACCGAAGCCTGCCAGGTTTACAAACCGGCGAACAAAGGCGGTAAATGGGACGAAGCGGTTAACGTCACCCGCGGTTGGGTATTAATGGCCAACGGCCAGCCTTTTTCGGCCTGGTATGCGTCAACGGCCGGCGGCTATACTTTTTCTTATACCGGTAATGGTTATTCAACGCCCGGTTTATGGGATACGACCGGCGGTCGAGGAGCTTGGACAGATGGCGCTTATGAAAAACTGGCCGGATCGCCCTGGTTTTATAAAGCCTGGTATCGGGTGAGAAGCGGCGATGTTTGCGGCGGCCGGAATCATCCCTGGCTAACATCTTCAGACATGGCTGATATTCTGAATGCCTGGAAAGTTTTATTTCAAGGCGGCGGTGATGCCGGCCGAATTTTTCCACCTGACAATTGCGGCGGGGGCAATCCTTATTCCATAAGCGAATTGCAGACGATCGGCGGTTTTACCGGCGTTTCCGGCGTTTCCCAAGTAATTTATGGCGATAACGGCTCAACCATTTCCGTCAGCCTAGTAACCAATAAAGGAGAAGTGAAAATTACTGGTGAAGAATTCAAAAAGGCCTTTAACTTGCGGGCGCCGGGCAATATCGGTATCAAGAGCTCACTTTTTAATCTGGTTAAAAAATGATATCATTGGAATATGCCGGATGTCTATGTTGCTCCACAAGCGAAATTGCCGATAAGGGTTGACAATTTAACCCTTAATCCGATCGGATTAAATTTTGAAACCAGAGACGATACCGAGGAAGTAGTTTTGCTCCTGCGAAGACACGTTATTACAAACATTCCCTGGATCATCATTGCGATTATTATGTTATTTGCCCCGTTGGTTCTCTCTTTCTTTCCGCTTCTAAGCTTTTTACCGCTTCGTTTTCAGTTTATGGCAACAATTATCTGGTATTTATTAACCACCGCTTTTATTTTTGAAAATTTTTTAAGCTGGTATTTTAATGTATATCTGGTAACCAATGAACGGATTATTGATTATGATTTTTTCAACCTTCTATACAAAAACACCTCTGATGCGGAATTAAATAAAATCCAAGATATTAATGTCCAAATGGGAGGATTATCGCAAACCTTATTTAACTATGGTACGGTGTTAATTGAAACCGCTGGTGAAATCCCCAATTTGGAGTTTGATTTGGTTCCTAATCCGGCTTACGTTGTAAAGGTAATAAGAGAATTAGAAGATCAGATCCCACCCGGAGGAAATTTATGAATTCAAATGATTTTCTGACGATGTTTTTAAATGCTCAAATTTGGTTGGTTGTTAAATTATTTGTAATTTTGGCTTTATTAATTTATCTTATTTTTGCCATTGTGATTATTCGTCAGGTGGATTTAATGACCAAGGCGATTAATTTTTCCCTGGATGGTATTTTAAAAATCATCGCGGTAATTCATTTTGTTGGAGCAATCGTGATTTTCCTGGTGGCTTTAATTGTTCTCTAGGTTGGTTATAGACATCACGTTTCGGATTAAATGTGATGTATATATAAAATCGTATTTTATATGAAAAATTTTACTGTCCGAATATCCAAACTGGTTGGTCCGCCAACCGTTTCCTCCTGGTCGCAAATTCATGATTTTTTTCCTGACGATCTAGAAAAAAAACAAAAACGGGGAATTTTTCTGGCGGTTTTAACTTTTTCCGGGGTGGAACAAGGAATTGACGCTGTCAGTTACGGCCGGGAAATTCTGTCTCGAATTCATGAAGAATATTATGGAGAGATCGAGACCTCGGCGATGGAAAAACTGGTTACCTCGGTAAAAAAAGTTGCGGCGGAGTTTGACGGGAGCGAACATCATCTGGAAATAATTGCTGGTGCATTGGTGGAAAACGCTCTATATTTGGCAATTTCCGGTTTGGGGGAAGTTTTAGTGAAAAGGAACGGTCAATTACAGAAGATTCTGGTTGGGACTAGTGAAAAAACCGAAAGCGCCAGCGGTTTTGTTCTACCCGGGGATTTAGTGGTTTTCGGAACCGAAGCATTGGCTAAAAATTTGGCCGACGGCGTATTAAAAGCCGCCTTGGATAATGAAACACCCGAGGAAATAACCGAGGTTTTAGCACCGTTGACAATCGGCAAAGAAGAAAATGCCCAAATCGCCTGTTTGGTTTTTCGGGTTTCGGAAATACCAGAATCAGTTTCAGAACCGCCGCCGGCAAAAAAAGCGAAATTTAAAATCAGCGTTCCGAAAATTAATTTAAGGCGTTTTACGATTAAGGTTTCTTCGGAATCCACAAAAGGCCGGCGAATCGCCTTCAGCATTGCCTTGGTATTAATTGTTTTACTGCTTACCAGCGTTTTTTTTGGGATTACCAAAAGAGGCCAAACGGAAAAAACCAAAATTTACACCGACTTGTCCGTTCAAATTGACCAAAAAATCAATGACGGGCAAGCTTTAGTGACATTAAATCCGAGCAAAGCCAAAGAACTTTTTCTTTCGGCTCAACAACAGCTCGATCAATTGAAAAACCTCAAAATTAATATTCCGGAAACCCAGCAATTGACCGCTAAAGTTGAAGACGCTTTGGGATTGGTCGTTAAGGAATACAGCTTAAGCGAGGCGCCGCTTTTTTTTGATCTGGGTTTAATTAAAGATAAAGCCAGCGGCAACCAATTGTTTCTTTTGGGTAAAAAATTAGTCGTTTTTGATAAAGCCGCCAATAATATCTATACGATTGATATCGATCAGAAATCGGCTAAAATTGCCGCGGGCAAGGATTTACCGGTCAACTCCCGGTTGATTGCCGGCGATAGTAATTTTGTTTTTACCTTAGGAGACGAAGGGATTTTTAAAACCGATCTTTCGAACCAAACGACCAGTCAAATGATTAAAACCGATTCCGAATGGGGGCAAATTAAAGCGCTCGGTGATTTTGGCGGCAATCTTTATTTATTTGATCCGTTAAAAAAGAGCATTTGGCGCTATCAAAGTTTGGAAACCGGTTTTTCTACCAAACAAACCTGGTTTAAATCAACCACTCTGCCTGATTTTGCCGGCGCCGTTTCCATGGCGGTTGACGGCTCAATCTGGTTATTGGATCAAAATGGTAAAATTTATAAATTCACCGGCGGGGTCCAGGAAAGTTTTAGCTTAAAAGGCTTGGATAAGCCATTACTATTACCGGCAGTGATTTATACTGATTCAGACCAAACTAATGTCTATATTTTGGATAAAGGCAATAATCGGATCTTGGTATCCAGCAAATCAGGTGATTACCAAGGCCAATATATTTGGGAGGGATTATCGGGAATTACCGATTTTGTCGTGACGGAAACGGACAAAAAAATCTTTTTACTGCAAGAGAATAAAATTTTAACAATTGAGTTAAAGTAAAACAGTAAATCAGAAGATCTGGTAAAGCAAATCCGAGAGCAGAATATCAGTAAGGAGAGAACAGATTTCCGATCCCTGTTCTCTTGACCCGATTTTACCGATTTACTGATATTCTTATTGATTATATGGTGATTCACAACCGCAAGGCCAAATTTGAATATGAACTATTTGATCACCTTGAAGTGGGCATAGTATTGACCGGCGGAGAGGTAAAGAGCGTTTCCGAAGGTCATGTCGGTTTGGATGATGCCTACGTCAAAGTGATTGACGGAGAACTTTTTTTGGTTAATGCCCACATTCATCCTTACGAATTTGCGCAAGAGGCGGATCCAAAACGAAGCCGAAAACTTTTAATCCATAAAAAAGAACTTCTGGCTTTAGAAAATAAAATGCAGCAAAAAAATTTGGACCTGGTGCCAATAAGTTTATATTTCCATGGTCACAAGGTAAAACTGGAAATTGCCCTCGCTAAAGGAAAGAAAGAATTTGAGAAAAAAGAAAGCGTTAAAAAGAGGGATATTGAAAGAAGAATGGAAGAGGAAATAAAAGAATAATCGAAAACACTTTGCTTCTACTAAGGAAGAAACCAAACTTTGGGTGGATCAAGCGGAAGATGATTATAAAACTGCGAAAGCAATGTTCAGAACCCATCGTTGGGGATACACCTGTTTTTGTTCTCAACAAGCCTTGGAAAAGATTTTTAAGGGAGCAATAATTGAATTAGTTAACAAAAGACCACCGAGATCACACGATTTGGTGAAACTCGCCAAAGAATCGTCGCTGGAATTACTAAAATCAGATTTTGAAATATTAGACGAAATTACTCAACATTATTTTAGAGTCCGTTATCCGGATGTTTATAAAAAAATATATTCAAACGAGAAAGTTGCGAAAACAACCTTTGAACAAACAGAAAAGTAATTGTTTTTGGTTCTTATGCAAAGGGAATTGCGAAAAGAGAGAGTGATATTGATTTTTTAGTTGTTTCAGAAGACTTTAAAAGAAAATCATTTGATAAAAGATACTCTTTATTGATGAAGGCGCGGCTTCATCCTGAAATGATGAAAATTGCGATTGATTCGTTTGGCATTACTCCTAAAGAATATGAGAATGCCAGTACTCTTACAACTTTAGGAGAGGCAAAAGAAACCGGCATTACTGTTTATTCTGCATAATCTTGCTTTTAGGATCCTTTTTTGATATAATATTCCTCACGGGGATGAATTGGTTTCGACAGATTTAGTTCTTTAAAAACTGCAAGCCGGCGATGATCACAAGCCGTAAAACCGATCAAAAACTAAACGGCACAAGCAATTATGCCGCCAATTACGCGTACTGCTAAACCCAGTATCTTAATTGCGCTGATGGAATCTTTTTCTGGCGAGAATTCATCGGTGTCAACAAAGCCAGAATGCTCTTTACTAGATTGATTCCCTAATAAAGAAAAGATAAAAAAATCTTTATCCTGATTTTCCTGTTGACTGGATCAGATCGGGACGAGAATTAATTATCAACCAAGCTTGTAGATGTTTTTATTAACCAAACCTGGATCCGAGTTCAATTCTCGGCATCTCCACCCTTCGCTCTTTGTTTAACAACAAAGAGCTTCGGAGTGGCACGGCCACCCTTTATTTTTCATGGAACCTTGGGATTTATAACGAAGGGTGCCCCAAACGAAGTCTTTAGACGAAGTGGGGCAATTATAATTTCTTTTGTTTAACAACAAAGAGCTTCGGAGTGGCACGGCCACCCTTTATTTTTGTGAAACGGGATAAACTGAGTGAAGGGTGTTACAATTTATTTGTGTACTACGTTTATATTCTTCAATTAAGAGATAAAACTCATTACGTTGGTTATTCCTCAAACCTTAAACAACGAATAAACGAACACATAATTGGTAACGTAAATCAAACAAAGAACCTTTTACCACTGAAATTGATCTATTATTCCGCCTTTGAACAAAAAATAAAGGCTCTTCATTTTGAAAAATATCTTAAATCTTGTTCCGGATATGCATTTAGAAACAAAAGACTCATCTGATTTTTTGATGGGAATACTTGATTTTATTTTTCCAAAGAAATGTTTAAACTGCGGGAAAACCGGAGCCTATTTTTGTTCCGAATGTTTGAATTTTACTTCTTTAGACCGGGAAAGAATTTGTCCGGTTTGCGAAAGACCGGCGATTGGGGGAGCGACTCACCCCGGTTGTTTGAAAGACCGCAGTCTCGACGGTTTTACTTCTGTTTTTAATTATAAAGGGATTATCAGAAAAGGAATTGGCAAACTAAAATATAAATTTGTTTCGGATATTGCTGGTGAATTGGTGGAATTATTTTTATCTTCTTTGGGCGAGGATGAAAATTTTACTCGATTTTGCAGACAACCAAATATTGTTTTAGTTCCGGTGCCATTACACCCCAGCCGTGAACGTTGGCGGGGTTTTAGTCAGACAAAAATGCTTGGGAATTTGATAGCCGGGAATTTAGGAATTAGTTTTCAACCTGATTTACTTATAAGAGTTAAGAATACTAAGCCTCAAGTTGGTTTAAAAGAAGACGAAAGAAAAACCAATATAAAAGATGCTTTCTCTCTGAATCCCGCATCCAGCTTCCCTGCCTCGCCGCAAGGCGGGCCACTTCTCACTTCTAACTTCTTACTTTTTGACGATGTCTGGACTTCGGGATCAACTTTAAAAGAAGCTGCCAGAACTTTGAAAAAAGCCGGAGCGGGAAAAGTTTGGGGACTGACTTTGGCAAGGTGATATTGAGGCGGGAAACTGGTATAATTGGAATACTGGAGGGTTGGCCGAGAGGTCTATGGCGATGGGTTGCTAACCCATTGAGTTGCAAGACTCGCACAGGTTCAAATCCTGTACCCTCCGCCAGGGAAGGGTGCCGGAGTGGTCTATCGGCCCGGTCTTGAAAACCGTGGAGGACGAAAGTCCTACGCGAGTTCGAATCTCGCCCCTTCCGCAGATCGTGAAGTGACAAAGTGCGCTCGCCGCGGGGGCGGGCGCGGCGAGCGCATTAAAGCCTCGCAACGGGGAAAATTCAAGGCGACGGCCGGATAAGAAGTAGTTCGAACCGACTTTTCTGGTGAAGAATAGCAATTCTTCGCCATTATTTTTTGTGCGCGCGATTTTTCTTTTTGCGTGGCAAAAAGAATTATATCATGATTGAAGATTACTGTGCGGGGTTTTCGAGAAAGAAACGCGTTATTCCCTTCTTTTGCTCGGTCATTGATATATGATTTCCTTTTGGTAAAAGGGTTCCTCCTTCTTGCTGGAGAATAATTTTACTTGGTGATAATTTTGTAATTACAGTTTTAATCAAATAACTTCCGTTATTCTCTGGTAATTCGTTTCCTGGTGTATTAAGGAATTCGCTGTATGTTTCTTTTTTAACATATGTTTTAACCGGAGTGTTAATTAGGCCTAATCCTGACTCAAATTCCAGTGGTTTCGCAAAATATCTTACTGTTTGATTATCAATTACCTCGATAGGGTTTACAAATTGTATGATAATCGCTACGTCTCTTTCTCCATAGACCGGCGGACTCATATTCGGATCAACTAATCTTTCTGATCCATCATCATACTTGACATATACAAGATTTTCTGTCTGGTTGCGATCAAAAACTTTCAATAAATAACCACCTTCTTGATTGTTAAAACTCCTAACAATATAGTAGTAAACACCGGTGTAAGGAGCAGTAAACTCAATTCTAGTATCTTTTTGATCTAACATCTGTCCTTGTTCGTCGTAAAGTTCAGACCTGATAAAACCTCCAGGATTAGTTGTTCTATCTTCCATCGCTACAGTCGTAAGTCTTTGTCCTTTAAATGCTTCAAAGGTATAAAATTTTCCATAACCGTCTTTATAAGGAGTGTCGTTTTTAGTAATTCTTTCTGGTAATGGGTCGCCCATCACTTCAATTTTCGTGTATTGATTTTTGTCTATTCCCGCAATGCTTTCCGCCGCATAAACATAATCTATTATCGTGAAACCTCGACTTAACTTTTGATCAGAACTCGAGACTGATTGTATTAAACTTTCAAACTGATTAGTAATCTGTTCGGTTGACTTTCTATACAGCGTTACAACCAATGAATTCCCTTTGTTTGTAAAAGTCGCTTGTTTAACTAGACGATTAGATTTCTGAAAATTTTCTTTTCCTTCTGTTATAACTACAGATAGGTTATTAATTTTCTTTTGTTCTGTTTTTTCTGCTGTTACGAATGGATTTTTAATCAAACGGGAAGACGAAATAGACTCTATTTCAACAAAAGAATTTTCTGCACTTACATTAGGAATAAAAAACTTTCCATAAAAATGCTGTTTTGATTGATTAGAAATTTTAGCGCTCCAGTCTGTGGGCAAGTGAAAAGAAAAACCTGTTTCTAAGGAAACATTTGGTTTGCTGGTAACTTGTTGTGCCGGTTCCTTTATAGTTGTTGGAACAGCTTCCAGTGGGATAGTTGGTTCTGTTTCCGTTGTCTGACTCGTGCCAAGTTTGGTTGAGACAGAAGTTTTATAAAAATAAAATCCAAAGCTTCCACTTACTAATAAAACCGCTAAGATCGCTACAGCCCAAATATAGTGTCGTTTAAAGTTTGTTTGTTTTGGAGTATTACTAACAACTTCGTTTTCTGCGGCTTTTGGCTCAAGCTCTATATTATTAGCAGTTTGGTTCGCTTGGTTTAGACCAATGTTGTTTTGATCACCTATATTTATCTGGTTTTTCATTTTTACCTCCAAGTAAAAGTATATCATATTTTTAGAAATCAAGTATTTAAAAAGGCTTGTTTTAGGTGTTTACTTTTGGTATATTTTTATTGGAGTCAACTTTCGCCGATTGCTATTTTTAGTGGCGTATTCGGACAACTTGAGCAATCGGGTTGACTCCACCGGATACGCCACTTGAAGTTTAATAATGTTCTTTTAAATTTTTGCATTTTCTTTAGACAAAAAATCACTGTGATTTTTTGTCTGTTCGAACCGACTTTTTACGAGGCCGAAGGCCGAGTCCTTCGACTGCACTCAGGGTAAACGCTAAAGATGGCGCGGCGAGTGGGTGGGGGCACTCGCGCGCCTGCCCGCCTTTGGCGGGCTACCTTTGAAATATAGTTCGGATATTTTCGTAAAGAGACCGCCGCGTAAGAGCGTTTTTGCCTTTAGCAAATTACGCTCAACGTTGCTGGAACGTTGAACGAAAGATTTTGTAAGGCAAAATGAACAAAAAATATCTTATCTTGACCTTTATCTTTATTATCTTGGCAGTTCTAATTGGTGACTATTTTTTCTTGAGCAAGTTTTTCAGGGAGCCGTTTTCAAAATCAAACTGCCCTTTTAAAACTTATAATGGCGCCGCTTGGACAAATAGTCATGTTGACCCCGTGGAGTTTAAGGAGATCGGGGCGGATATTGTTGAGGTGGTGGTTTGGCCACAGATTTTGGATGATGAGACAATTTTAGTTAGTTCAGAGTCTTATTCGGGCGGGTCAAAGTATTCTTTAGAGCAAATTAAAGCCGATAGCGAAAAAACAGAAGAGACCATCCGTGCCAGAATCCGCCAGCTAAAACAAAATAATTTAAAAGTTTATTTAGTGGTGTATCCCGAGTGGCTTTATATGCATGAGAAAAATTATCTGCTTAAAGATCCGGAGGCTTACGAAAAACGCACGCGGGAAATTGCCATAGAATGGGCGAAAATTGCCGAAGAAGAAAAAGTTGATATTTTCTCGCCCTTGAATGAACCATTTCTCCACATCGGTTACGAAAAAACTTTTGCTTGGTATAAGAATATTCTGCCGGAGTTGCGCCAAGTTTATCATGGTTTGCTTGCCCCGCGCGGTCTGCAGGCATATCATTTTGAGCCGGGTCTTGGTTTAATTGAACGAGCTGATACGCAGTTTGATTTTAGCGGCTGGGATTTGGTGGCCTTTGATATTTTTGGCCGCAACACCAGAAATTTTGATGAATTCAGAAAGTATTTACAGGCAGTTATTGCCAAAGCAGGAGAAATCAAAGGAAAATACGGTGCCAAAGGAATTATTTTTGGAGAAATTGGCGAACCCAATAAAACCAAGGAAAGCTTTCCCAGCCTTGATCCCGTTGAGCTGACTAAACAATCTTGGCAAGTGATTTATGAGGAAAGTTATGGTTTGGTTGACTATCTGTTCTTTTGGGATTGGACCGGCTCGCCGCAGGAAGAAAATGGTCAGTTGAAACATTATCCGGCGGGCGATAAGCTAAAAAATACTTTAAAAGATTTATTTTCCAAGCTCCAAAAATGCGTTCCTGCCCCACCAGCTTTTAAAAGCCCTAATTTTAAAATCCAGTTACCGGGCAGAATTATTTTTGCAGACGATTTTAATGACTTATCTAAGTGGCGCCAAGAACAAGGAGAGTGGCAAATTGAAAACGGTAGAGGCCTGCTTTCTTACGATCAAAACATCGCCAATGGCCAACTCAAAATCCGTTTCCGCACTACCACTGGCTCTTTGGAAATTAAACTGCGGCGCACCCCGCAAACTCCAGCCGGCTATCTAATTTCTTTACGTCCCCAACGGGCAATGATCAAAACAGCCACCAAAGATGATAAAATCACCACTTTAGCCGAAATGCAGTTTTACTTTGACACCGGCCGGCATGAGGCAGTAATTGATTTTCGGGGTAATCGGATCGTGGTTAAAGTAGATAATATTGGCGTTTTTGAAATCTTCAATGACCAATTTAAAGAAGGCATTATTTCTCTGGGAACAGACGGTTTGGTGGAAATTGATAAGGCAGAGCTTAGCGAGTAATTGTGGCGCAATTGACAAAACAGATATTTATGCTAAAATTATAGTATATTTCAATTTTAGTAATGCCAAAATTATGAAGTATATTAATCGGGAATTGGAAATACACCTTAAAAAATATCTGCCTTTGCCGGAAATTCTGGCTATTGTTGGCCCGCGCCGTAGCGGCAAAACGACCTTTCTTAACCATTTAACCTCGACCCTTTCCGACTGTATCTGTGTTAGTTTTGAAAATCAGGTGATTTTGGATCTTTTTGATCTGGAGATAGAAACCTTTGCGGCACGTTATCTTCTTCCGGCTAAATACTTAATTATTGATGAATTTCAGCATGCCAAAAAGGGCGGAAAAAATTTGAAATTTCTTTATGACACTTATCCCGGAAAAAAAATCATTATCTCCGGCTCTTCCAGCCCCGACTTGACAATTAAGGCTCTTCGCTTCTTGACAGGCCGTTGTCTGGTTTTTACTCTTTTGCCTTTTAATTTTTCCGAATTTATCTTAACAAAACCGCCCCAGCCAACCGAAAAAGAATTAAAAAATTATTTTAGGGAGTATGTTTCTTTTGGCGGTTACCCCGAAGTGGTTCTCCAAAAAGACACGGAGATCAAAAAAACTCTTCTGCAAAACGTCTACAGTCTTTTTTTCTCCCGCGAGGTAAGAGATCTGACTTTTCTATCCGACGACTACAAGCTAAAAAATTTGCTGAAGGCCTTGTCACTGGCGGCCGGAAATCTTATTGAGTATCGTGAGCTTACCCAAACCTCCGGTTTTGACTATTTAACTCTTAAAAGATATCTAAATTTTTTAGATAAAACTTTTATCGCTTTTCCTCTTTTTCCGTATTTTAGGAACCGCCGGACGGAACTGGTTAAAAACCCAAAAATTTATTTTTATGATTTAGGGCTACGTAACAGTTTAATTGATAATTTTCTTCCGTTTGATTTGCGGCCGGATAAAGGAATCCTCGTGGAAAACTTTGTGGCTACGACTTTGCACTCTTTTTATCAGGATCTTCATTTTTGGCGTACCAAAAACAAGGCCGAGGTTGATTTTGTTTTTGAAGCAGGGGGAAGACTTTTTTCCTGTGAAGCAAAAGCGGGAAAAGAAGAAAATATTCCCACCTCACTTATAAGTTTTATGGAAAAATACTCTGTGCAAAAAGCATTTGTAGTTAATGAGGAAAAAGGACAAAATAAAAAAGTTGGACAAACAGCAATTGATTTTATTCCTTACTGGCAACCGAATATCTTGCGTATATCATAATGTACTTAGGAAACTATGAAAAGTCAAAACAATAACGAAACCATTGGGGATAAGATAAAACTGTTTAGAAATAAGTAGGGATTAACACAGGACGAATTGGCAAGAAAACAGACCTTCCTTATACAACGCTGACTAAAATTGAAACAAATGTAATCACCAAGCCATCTATCCAAACGGTTATGAAAATTGCTAAGGGCTTGGAAATTAGTATTGATGACTTAATGAAATAAAAACTATTTTTCAAAAAGCAGGAGCGCGTGAAGTTTTTGGAAATCAAGAATCTGCATTGGTGTTTATAAGAGGAGTGGATTATCAGGACTTTAAAGATTATTTAACTCGTATTAATGGGGTTATTCTAGGTTTATCAAAAACTGAAAGAGGCACAACTAATACAGATATCGAATTTGGCAATTCCCGTAGTGGAGATGTTGAGTATTTACCTCCTAACCCCGAAGATAAAGAAGAACTTTTAAGAAAAGTTTTTGAGGCTGGTAAAACATTGAGAGACCCAAAAGATATTGGATTGTTAATCTATTTGTCACTACAGGATATTCACCCTTTTCTTGATGGTAACGGAAGGACGGGAAGAGCAGTTTATAATCTTTTAGCGCAGACTGATCCACCAGTAGAAGGCAGAGCTGAATTTGCGAAAAAATGTGTAAAACCGCCTCAAGATATTAACAACGAGATATACAGATTGATGATTCCTGAATTATTTGGGGAAGATTTTTTCAAAAAATACGGAAATATTAGCTCATATCTCGCGAATGGTTTTGTTGATATTCCTGATCGCAATATACCGAAACCCCTTAAATTGCAGGTTGGTAGAATTCTCGGTGAAGTAGCTAGAGCGGGTGTTGTGAACCCAATAAAATTTAGAGACTTAGTTGTTTTACGATTTCTGCAACAGAAAAGAGAATTAAGCCTCGCAACATTGCCGTATCATCCACTTCCATACGAACCCACTATTCAGTACGGAGAAGACGAAGGGAAACATATTTTTTCTGTTGATGGAAATTCATTGAAGAGCTTGAGCAAAGAGGAATTAGAAATACTTGTTACAATTCATAGAGAACTGAAGATTCAATTTATTCAGAAATTAATAGATGTTATTGCAAATCCAAGTGCATATAAAAGGGAAGGAAATCCGATTAAGGATGATTTTTTGCAAGTAAGATAAAAAAAAAGAATTTGCCGTCACTTCGACAAGCTCAGTGTAAACAAAGAAAAACTTGTGGTTCGACGGGTTTTAGACGAAATCAGTTCGAATTTTTTCGAATGCACACCGCCAGTTGACATAATTAATTACATATGTTATTATGAAAACCATATGGATAATATAAGTCTTTCTCAATTGGCGTCAATTTCCGATCTGCAAAGAGACTATGCTTCTTTGGTGGAGAAAGTAAAAAAGCTGGCTCAACCGCTTTTTCTCTTGCGCAGAAATCAACCGGAAGCGGTTTTAATTTCTGTGCCGGTTTACGAAGAATTAATAGAGAAAGGTCGTCTGTATGAGGAAAAACTTGCCCAAGAGGCGATCGTTGAGTTTGAAAAGGATCGAAAAACAGGCAAACTCTTCTTAGGAACAAAAGGAAGCGATCTTTTTAAATTTGAAAAGAAATTAGCATAAATGCCCGAAAAATACTCTTATGTTGCTTCGAGAAAGTTTGTTAAAAGCTGGTCTAAATTTGATTTCATCTTGAAAAAGGAAACGGTTAATAAGATCGATATCTTCTTAAAAAATCCCCATACACCATCCTTGAAAACTCATAAGTTAAGTGGAAAGATGGAAAATCTTTGGTCATTTTCTATAAACCACAGCGTAAGAATTCTTTTTCGTTTTTGCCAGGAAGACATTGTTGAATTTATTGACATCGGCGGACACGAAATTTACAAATAAACCTTTTTTCTTGCTTGATTCCACTAAAACTGGTATATTATTAATATGGCTGTCCAAACAAAAAGCACATTAACAGAACAAGAACCGTTAGAAGTCACGCCGGTTCGGCAAATCAAAATTTTATTTTCCTGGAAAGCGCCGTCAAGACCTTTTAAAAGACAAAGTAAAGAATTTTGGACCACTGTTGGTTCAATTGCTTTTCTTTTGGGACTGATTTTTGCCCTTTTAAGCGAATGGCTTTTAATTTTAGTGTGTGTTTCGGTGATTTTTGTTTATTATGTTTTTTCAACCGTGCCGCCGGAATTAGTTGAACACCAGATCACCAATTTTGGGATCCGTTTTGCCGGCAGGGATTATTATTGGGAACAGCTAAGCCAGTTTTGGACCACGGAAAAATGGGGGAGCATGATTATTAATGTTGGTTTGCGGTTTGGTTTTGTCCGTAGTTTTCAAATGCTGGCGACGGAAGAGGAAATGAAAACAATTAAGGAAATTTTGAAAAAATATCTTCCCGAAGAAGCGCTTCCGCCGACCTTCACGGACAAAGCCGCGACTTGGCTTTCAGAAAAAATACCATTGGAAATTTCGTAAGTATCCTATATAATTCCCCAGAATAGCCAGATTTCAAGGAACAAGATTCCTCAAAATTTGACAATACTACGGAAGCCTGCTATCCTTAATAGGATGATCTCTCGGATTTATGATAATCTAGAAAATAGGCTGAAGCCGAATCGGGCAGTTATGATCTTTGGTCCTCGCAGGGTGGGCAAAACCACTCTGCTTAATAAGTTTCTTTCCGAAACTAAACTTAAATATAAGCTTGATAACGGAGAAAATCTTTCGGTTCAGCAGATTCTTTCGTCTTCCGATTTTTCTCAAATTATTTCCTATATTGATCCTTATGAACTTTATGTAATTGATGAAGCCCACAAGGTTCCCAATATCGGTTTAGGACTAAAAATTATCGTTGATCAAATCCCTAAAATTAAAGTGGTTGCGACCGGTTCTTCTTCTTTTGAGCTTTTAGGGCAAACGGGAGAGCCATTGACCGGCAGAAAAATTTCCCTCACTCTTTTTCCGGTATCGCAGATGGAATTAAAAGAGCAGTTAAGCCCTTTTGAATTAAAACAAAAATTGCCAGAATTTTTAGTTTTTGGTGGTTATCCCGAGGTGTTAACGAATAGTCATAAGGTTGAGAAAATAGAAATCTTAGAAGAATTGGTTAATTCTTATTTATTAAAGGATATTTTAGAGCTTGAACAGGTAAAGGGTTCAAAAATTCTTTTAGATTTATTAAGACTGATTGCTTTCCAGATCGGAAGCAAAGTCTCTTTATCGGAATTGAGCAGGGAACTGGGCATTGATTTAAAAACGGTTGCCCGGTACCTTGATCTTTTTGAAAAATCCTTTATTCTATATAATTTACGCGGATTTTCAAGAAATCTTCGTTCGGAAATTAAACAACAAAGTAAATATTATTTTTACGACAACGGAATTCGCAATGCTGTTATTTCAAATTATAATGATTTGGGATTACGGGATGATATTGGAAAACTTTGGGAAAATTTTCTAGTTGTAGAAAGACTTAAAAAGCAAGCTTATGGTTCGATTTTTACCAATAATTATTTTTGGCGAACCTGGGAAGGTAAAGAAGTGGATTGGGTAGAAGAAAGAGGGGGTAAACTTTTCGGATATGAGTTTAAATGGGGGAATAAAAAGACCAAACTGTCAACGGAATGGTTAAAGACTTATTCGAACGCGAGTTTTGAAACAATTAATCAAGAAAATTATTTATCTTTTATTGTCTAATATCGTGATTGAGCGCCTGTAGTTTAATGGATAGAACATCGGGTTGCGGACCCGAAACTTAGAGGTTCGATTCCTCTCAGGCGCACTGAAAAATTTAAGCGGTTTATCTTGGGCTGCTTTATCAAAAAGGTTTGGGATATGTCAACGATCCTTAACTGATATTAAAAACGGAAAGTATTCATTTCCAGAAAATATGTCAGGTTTAATCCGCAAAGAATACGGTTTGAATTTACCTCAGGACATTGAAATTAGAAGGGATTATTGGAATGTTGTAGATGCGGGTAAATTGGGAGCGAAGAAGCGTTGCGAGCTACATGGTCCAATAATTGGAACATACGAAAGTCAGCGAAGGGGAGGATTAAATTCAATAAAAACACATAAAGAAAACAACACTGGATTTTTTCTCTTAAAAGCAATTAATATTCCGGCAAGATGTTCGAAATTAGCAGAATTAATTGGCGTTTTACTTGGGGACGGGAGCATCTCTTTACGACAAGTACGCATATATTTAAACCCAAAAAAAGATAAACCATATGCTAACTATTTAAGAAACACTATTAAGGAATTATTTGGAATAGAAGTGAGTTCAAGCGAAAGAGTGGCCGAATCAACTCTAGTATTAACAATGAATAGCACTAAATTAGTTCACTTTCTTAATAAACAAAGCCTTCCTGTTGGAGATAAAATAAAACAAGGAATACGGGTGCCGGATTGGATATGGGATCATAAGGAATGGCAAAGAGCTTGCTTGAGAGGATTATTTGATACTGATGGTTGTACTTACATAGACCTCCATAAATATAAAAATAAAATTTATGGTCACGCCTGTATTGCTTTTACCAGTGATTCAAAAAATTTGTTACAAGATATTCATAGAAGTCTGATAAACTTGGGCTATACACCAACAATTAGTATTAGGCGTAATATTTTATTAAGAAGGGAAAATGAAGTTTTCAGATTTTTTAAAGATATTAAGCCGAATAATGAAGCCCATTTTGATATAATTAGAAGATTTGTGGAGGAGTACCGAAGTGGTCGTAACGGCGCCGCCTCGAAAGCGGATGGGGATGAAAGTCCCACGGGAGTTCGAATCTCCCCTCCTCCGCCAGTTAGGAAATGTCTTTGTTGGCTCGCCCTCTGCGAGGGGCTCGCCAGCCGATTTTAAGCGCAAATTGGAATTTTTTATCTTTGCCCCGAAGGGGATGGCCAAAAGCGGGCTTCCCGAATTTTTAATTGGACTGTTTTCATTTTATTTGTTAGTATTGAGATGGAAGTAATAATCATACTTACTACAATACTATCAAAAGATTGAAACTATGACAAGTGGAAAAACAATTGGCGGAAATATCAAGAAGGCAAGAGCTAAACTTGGTTTAACTCAAGATGATTTAGCTAAGAAAGCAGATATTAAATATACAACGCTTACAAAGGTCGAAAGTGGTGTAGTTAATAAGCCAAGCGTTCAAACCATGGCGAAAATCGCCAAAGCATTAGGCGTTTTGATTGAGGATTTAATAAAATAACAATGGGGATAAATACTAAAATTACCAAAATTCCATTCCTTATTCTTTACCTAATTCTTACGGGTTTCATTTTATTTAATTGGATAAGGATAATTGTTTTCCAAGAAAATTTTGAGATCTTTCGCACCGAGCAACCCTGGGATTATTATTTGTCCAGTTTTTTCGTTAATAATTTTGGCATTACCCACCAACAATATTTTATTTTTGCTCTTCCCGTTATCTTAATCGGCTTATATATAATTCCAAAGATTGTTGGTAAATTTCTTAATCTTGATAAAAATTCCAACATCAAAGGCGACAATCATGTGGCTATTATCTTAATTCTCCTTATCGCTCCGGTTGCTTTGGGAATACACAAACTTTTGGGTCCAGGATGGAGAAACCATCTTATTCCAGGGATTATCTTGATAATTCTTTTTTCAATTTGGTCATGGATTGATGAAAAAAGATATAAAACTAGTTAAGACTATTGCCTATGAAAAAAGCGTTTAAAAACATACTCGTAATTATCCTTGCCGTTGCTATGGTAATTGTTTTTGCCTCTTTGTTTTTCCAAAAAAAGTTGCCGTTTTCTGACTTACTGACAAATGTTTCCCCCAAAATACCATCTGCAAGACCATATAAACAAATAACTGCTAAGCCAGAAGGTTGGTTTAAAACCGGCCAGGCGGCAGATTTGATTTTATACGCTGATGATTTTAATAACGCTGGTAGTGCCGCCAACTTAAACCATCCTATGAAGGTCGTCTCCGATGGGAAAAGATTAATTGTTTCTGATACCTACAACAACAGAGTTTTAATTTGGAACAGGATTCCCACTCAAAATTATATTCCCGCGGATTTAGTCATAGGCCAAAAGGATATGATCCAAAATTTCCCGGGTACTGCTCCTGACAAATTACGTTGGCCAACGGGAGTAACAACCGATGGCAGTAAACTTGCCGTAGCCGATGCTTACAATAATCGTGTATTAATCTGGACTCACTTTCCGACTGCAAACGGCCAACCAGCAGATATTGTGATTGGCCAACCGGATTTTTTTCAGAATATCGAAGCTAATATAGACAGCGTTCATATTAGTCAAGACACACGACAAAAAAAACACATCTGGTGGCCCTGGGACGTGATGATTAAAGAAGGAAAATTTTTCGTAATTTCTCTGGACGGTTCACTATTGGTTTGAAATTCAATACCTACAATTAACTACCAAAGCGCAGAGATGATTTTGGGCCAGGGTGGTTTTAGTGAAAGATTTTTTGGAGAAATGAAAAAGGAAGACCTTTATTTATATATGAAAACCCCCAGAGCGGTTGGATTTGACGGTCAAACCCTTGCCGTCGGTGATTATAATGCGCATACAATGTTTGTTTGGAATGCATTTCCTCAAAAAAGCGGGCAGAAAGCTGATTTTATTTATCAAGATAAAAATATCACCAAGGTTGCCACGGGTGTAACTATTGTTGATGGAAAAATTTTTGCTGCAATGGACAACCAAATTTATGCTTGGAATAAGTCCTTTACCAACGACAATGAACGGCCGGATTTTATATTGGGTGAGCATTCTCGTGGGAATAGAACAAGCCGTCAGGCCCTGCAAAGCCCTTATGGCTTATCAAGCGACAATCAACATTTGTTTGTGGCCGACAGCAATAACAACCGGATCTTAATTTATAACAAGATTCCCGCTAATTCTTCCGACTTACCAGATGTGGTGTTGGGACAGAAAGATTTTAGCACTAACCGCTTTGTCGCCCGTAATTCCCGCAATAATCCGCGTCCGGCAACCGACGGCAAGTCTCTAATCGTTGGCGATGATTATAACAGTTTGGTTCAGATATATAAAAATTTACCTGATGAAAACTTGGCGGACGTTGATATCTTTACAATCGAGGCAGGGAAAAATAACATCTGCGCTTATGACGGCCAACTTTACTGCACAGCAGAAGATACTATTAAACGATGGAATAGTTTGCCTGATAAGGAAAACCAAGGTTCGGATTTTATCTTAAGACAGCCCGGACTTAAAAATGCAAGCATTAGTGTTGACGAGCAATATATTTACGTTTTTAACTCTTCTGCCGCCAAAGTTCTGATTTGGCACAAAGATTCATTCAATAAAGGCAATAATCAGCCTGATTGGATACTTTCTACTGAGGCTTCAGAATCATTACTTGGACCGAGGCAGGGCAGTTCTCAAATTTCATCCGACGGCGTGCACCTGGCAGTTGCGGACAGTAATTACAGCCGCGTCTTAATTTGGGAGCTGCCGATTAGACAAAATAACCAAGGACCGACCTTGGTTTTAGGAGGTAGAAATCTTAATTCTCCTCCCAAACTTAAACTTAGTCTTCCTCAGGGCGTAGTAGTTTGGCAAAACCATCTCTTTGTGTCTGATACGGGCAGTAATCGGATATTGATTTGGAGCAAATTTCCACAAACTCAAAACGATATGCCTGATATTGTTTTAGGGCAAAAGGATTTTTATGGCAATCTTCCTTCAAATGCCCGAGATGGTTTATTCCAACCCTCCTTTATGGCTTTTGACGGGCATTTCCTATGGGTAGGTGAATTTAAGTGGTCGGATAGGCTGCTCCGTTTCAGCGTTCAACCCTAAAAATTACCAATTAAAGTTTGGGTTAAGCTATTAAAATTGGATTGTAAAAAAATTTGCCGCCAAAGAAAAACTTGAAATCGTCCTTTTCGCTCCGGTTCCCGCCTATCGGTCGGGCAGGCAAGGCGAGGCGGGCGGAAGGGGGGTTTGGGGGGGGAATTCCGCCCGCCGAGCCCAGACGCAATTTCGGTTCGGATATTTTCAAACAGACACCGCACAAATGCGCCCCTGTAGCTTAATTGGATAGAGCACTGGCCTCCGAAGCCGGTGATGCCAGTTCGATTCTGGCCAAGGGTACAAATAATTATTCTTGACATTCGTGTTTTCTTCGGGTATATTTTGATTAATGGCAAGAGTTATTTTCAAAAAGAATAAACAGTCAAAATTTCTAGAGAAAGTAAAATTTACATCTGGTTTAAGTACCGAGAAATTAGCATCTATTTGTAACGTTTGTAATAGGACTTTTAAGGATTGGTCGAAGGGTAAATTCAATATCTCATATAAAGCTCTTCTTATTTTAGTTAAGAAAGTAAATCTTCCTTTACCTAAGGATATAAGAATTGTTGAGGATTATTGGTATGTAAAGAAAGGTGCACGAAAAGGTGCCTTAAGACGAATACAACTATACGGAGGAATAGGGACACCTGAAGGTAGAAAAAAGGGTGGAATTGTATCTCAAGTAAGAAGGAAGGAAAATCCTGAAAAATACAGACTATTAGGTTGTAATGTTCGTAAGGATTTTAAAATCAACAATTCTTCGGTTAAATTTACTGAAGCAGCAGGAATAATTCTTGGAGATGGAGCAATAACTAATAATCAAATCAGAATTACGTCAAGCGGTTTATTTGATCGAGAATATGCGATGTTTATTTGCGATCTTTTTGAAGAAGTTTTTAAAGAGAGACCCCATTGGTGGGAATATAAAGTGGATAATACAATAGAATTACTATTATCCGGAATAAATTTAGTCGAAGAATTAGAAAGATGGGGATTTGTTAGAGGAAATAAAATCGACCATCAAGTTGATTTTCCGGGGTGGATATGGAAGAAATCAGAATATCAAAAAGCATGCGTGATTGATGGACACAGACGGTGGTTGTTATTTTCATAAACATACGACAAATAGTTTTACATATAGAAATTTTGGTATGTGTTTTACCAGTTTTTCTTTACCGCTTGTTCGATCAGTATCTAAAGTGTTAAAATCCTTAGGTATAAAATTTTCTTTAGCACATAACAATACAAGGATTTGTATATACAGCATTAAGGATATAATAAAATATTTTAATATTGTAGGTTCTAGTAACCCCAAAAATCAAAGTAAATTAAACTTATATCTAAGCAAAACAAACCATAGAATTAGGAGAAGTACTCAAGTGGTTGACGAGGCACGCTTGGAAAGCGTGTAAGGCCGCAAGGTCTTCGCGAGTTCGAATCTCGCCTTCTCCGCCACGTAATAAATTCGCACAGCGAATTTAAAGGTGGCTGGGACGTTGAACGTAAAATTTTGTAAAACAAAATTAACGTTCTTACGTCCCGCCATTATGTTTTATTATGTTTATATCCTTCAAAGTGAGAAGAATAATATTTTATGAAGCCTTCTTAAATAGAATTGATGCCAAAAATCGGGAAATCTATCTAAAAAGTGGATATGGCAGAAAAACAATTAATACGTTACTAAATAGATTTTTAAATGAAAACTAAACTATTAATTACATTTCTTATTTTTTTTGCTTTTTTTATTCACGGGGTTACCCAACTAGATCCCGATTTTGGGTGGCATTTACGCATGGGGCAGGTGATTTTATCTTCCGGAATTCCCAAAACAGACCCTTTCTCCTATTCGATGCCCAGTTATCCATTTATTGATCTTTCTTGGTTGTCCGGTGTTATCTTGGCCTGGTTGTATCCTAAAATCGGCATGATTGGCTTGTCTTTCTTGGCGGCCTTGATTACGGTATTAAGTTTAATCATTACCTTAAGTATCAAATTTAAAGCCGGAAAACTAAAAAATTTTTATTTTTGGGCCGGATTATTGGTTTTAAGCTCCAGCGCGATTTTTCCATTTGAAGCCGTAAGAATTCAAGTGATTTCCTGGTTATTTCTAGCCATTGTTTTAAAAATTTTTCTTGAACAAGATTACTGGGAAAAACGCCGCTTCCTGCTTCCGGGTCTTTTTTTATTGTGGGCAAATTTACATGGCAGTTTCTTGGCTGGATTAGTCGTTTTAGGAATTGGGATTTTGGTTCGTAGTTGGCGGATAAAAAATCTGAAGATCTCCGACGCAATGATCTTAATTTCCAGTGCCTTACTAACTTTGATTAATCCGTATGGTTTAAATTTATATGGCGAGGTTGCTAGAACATTGTGGGGAAGTAATTTATCCGGGCAAATCATGGAATGGATGCCGGCCATTTTTAATTTTAATTTGCCTTTTATTGCTTTGATTCCCGTTTCAGTGCTTTCTGTTTGGCATTACCGGAAAAAATATAATTTGGAAATATTGGTTTTATTTTTTGGTTTTTTAGTAGCCGCGATCTTTAGTCAAAGGCACATTCCTCTTTGGATTATTATCTGTTTGCCTTTGCCGATGAACAGTTTTCATTATTTTGCTTTAGAAATTAACCGAATCAAATTTGGCCGGGAGAGAATGAAAAAAATGGTGATTTTTTGTTTTTTTGGTTGTCTTTTTTTATTTCTGACGACTTTCCTTTTGGTTCTTTCCTCCGGATTGACGGAAAATAATTTTTATCCGGCCGAAGCAGTGAAATATCTTAAAAATAGTTTGCCAGAAGGGCAAATTTTTTCCGAATATGGTTGGGGCGGTTATTTAATATGGAAGTTGCCGGAGAAAAAAGTCTTTATTGACGGAAGAATGTGCACTTGGCCCAACATTATGAAGGATAACGAAGCGATTTTGACCGGCAAAACAAATTATCAAACTGTTTTTCAACAATATGGAATTAAAGTTGTTCTTTGGCCAAAAGCCAGGCAGGCTGGTTTATTAGAACAATTTACCGGTAAAATTCTGCGGATTTTTAAAAAGGAGGAATCTTTTAATCTAATCAGGCAAATTGAAAAAGACGGCTGGAAAAAGGTTTACGAGGATCAAGTGGCCGCGATTTACCGCCTGCCTATTTAATACTTGACATTAAGTACATTTTTTGATATTGTACAGATACAATGAATCTGATTACTGTGAATATTACCAGTCTTAGAGAAAAGCTTTCCGATTATCTTATTTTAGTTATGTCAGGGAGGGTAGAGTTGTCTGTTAGAAACGCAAAAAACGGGAATGAAGTTGCCAGGATTGTAGGGCCGTTAACAAAAGACTTAACGAAAAGTTTGATTGACTGCAGAATCGAAGAATTAAAAAAGATTGCCGGTTTTGCATCTGAATATCCGAATAAAAATAGAGAGAAATTAGAGAAAATGGGCAGGAACGATACTAAAAAACTTCTCAAGGGGACAATTGAATGAAAATAGTTGTCGACATAAATCTTCTTATTGATTTTTCCCGCAGTAAAAAAGTAAAAGATTCTTTATGGTTAAATCTTTTGGAGTATTGTAAAAAAGAAGGACACCAATTAATTCTTCCGTCGATTGTTGTTTTTGAGTTTTTTTCCGGAGAGGAAATGAATAATCAAACTAATCAAGAAATCGCCGAAAATTTATTTAACGATGTTTTAATTTTAGGTTTTAACGAAGAAATTGCTAAAAAAGCTGCTGCCTATTTTAGGAAATATAAAAAGAGTATTAATGTTTTGGATTATTTTTTGGCGGCAACTACGGTGGTTGTTGAAGGGGAATTGGCAACCTTGAACTCAAAACATTTTAAACTATTTGGCGATTTGAAATTATTTGACTTCAAAAAGCTGGGTAAATATGGATCAGATTGAAGAAGTCCGTTCGAAAATTGATATTGTTCAGTTTATCTCCGAATATGTGCCGCTGAAAAAAGCCGGCCGGAACTTTAAGGGTCTCTGTCCTTTCCACGCGGAAAAAACACCCTCTTTTATGGTTTCACCCGAACGGCAGATTTTTAAGTGCTTCGGCTGCGGCAAAGGCGGTTCGGTTTTTAATTTTTTAATGGAAACGGAAAGGATTGAGTTTGGCGAGGCTTTGCGGATTTTGGCCAAAAGAGTCGGAGTAAAACTGGTTTCATACCGGTCGAACGACGCCGAAATTGAAAAGGAAAAACTTTATCAAGTTAATCATTTGGCGGCCGAATTTTATCATTATCTTTTGCTTTCTCATCCAGTGGGGAAAAACGCCCTGGCATATATTCTTGGCCGGGGAATTACCAAAGAATCACTTCAATTATTTAAACTGGGTTATGCCCCGAATTTACCTAATGGTTTACAAAAATATTTGATTGGTAAAAAGGGCTATCGGATTGAGGATCTGTCCAAAGCAGGATTGACTTCCAGCCAAAACGTTAACCCGTTTGATTTTTTCCGCGACCGGCTGATCTTTCCCCTTAAAGACCACCGGGGCAATTTTGTTGGTTTTTCCGGACGGACGGTTGGGGTTTGGGAAGCGGGAAAATCGTTTGGGCCGAAATACATGAATACTTCCGAAACCAAAGTTTATCAAAAGGGCGATCTTTTGTATGGACTGGAAATTACCAAAGAGGCGATTAAAAAACAAAACCGGGCGGTAATTGTGGAAGGGGAACTGGATTTAATTTCTTCATTTCAAGTTGGAATTGAAAATATCGTGGCGATAAAAGGTAGTGCTTTGACCGAAACCCAGGTCAAATTATTAAAAAGATTTTGCGACGATATTACCTTGACTTTGGATACGGATTTGGCCGGCGATATGGCTGCCAGACGGGGAATTGAGGTGGCCGACGCTCACGGATTAAATATCCGGGCGGTTCGTTTACCTGAAGGAAAAGATCCGGATGAATTAGCCAGAAAAAAACCGGCGGGATTAAAAAAAGCGATTGAGGAAGCAATTCCAGTCTACGATTTTTATCTGGAATCGTCGTTCAGCCGCCATGATAGCCAGAAACCGGAAGAAAAGAAAAAAATCGGCGAAGAATTGCTGCCGGTTTTTGCCAAAATCAGCGACGAAATTCTCAAGTCGCATTATCTTAGGCAGCTGGCAACCCGCTTAGGAGTGAGCGAGGAAGCGATTTCCGGTCAAATTAATAAGCTGGTCAAAAAAGATTTCATTGCGGTTTTGAATTCCGCTTTGGTAAAAAGTCCAGCGGTTCAGTCGCGCCGTCAGGTGTTGGAAGAGTATTTTTTCTGTTTGGCAATTCAGGGAAAGAAAGAAGATAAATTAAAAGAAGTGATCGACGAGGAATTGATTAAAAATCCGGCGCTTTTAAGAATTGCAAAGGCAATGCCGGATATTCCGCCGGAACTGGCAGAAATTTATAATAGTTTTTATCTTTATGATTTTGAAGACAAAATTGAGGATGAAAAATGGTTGGAAAAAGAGATCCAAAAAACCAGTTTTGAGTTAAGAAAGTTGACTTTGCAGGAAAAGATGAAAGACTTGTCTAATCAAATGGCAATTTTGGAAAAACAGGGGAAAAAAGAAGAGCTGGAAAAAATCGAAAAGGAATTTCAGGCAGTCTCTCTGAAACTCGAGCCTGAAGTATGATATAATTCTTATATGATTAAATCAAAACCCGAAATTCTGAAAATTATCGAAAAAGGTAAGAAACAAGGTTTTATTACTCAAGAAGAAATTCTGGATGTTTTTCCCGATGCCGAGAATCGGATTGAAGAACTTGATGACCTATTTATTAAATTGATGGCCGCGGGTGTGGATGTTTTTGAATCCGTTACCCAGGAAGAAATTGAATCGGACGAAAAAGCGGTGACCGATTTGGCTAAAGAACTGGAATTTCTTTCTACTCTGGAAGACAAAACAATTACCGATCCGGTACGGATGTATCTGAAAGAAATTGGCCGGATTGCGCTTTTAACGGCCAAAGAAGAAATTGATCTCGCGCAAAGAAATGAAAAAGGCCAAAAAAGCGCCAAAAAGAAATTAATTGAATCAAATTTAAGATTGGTAGTTTCGATTGCCAAAAAGTATGTCGGCCGGGGATTAACCCTTTTAGATTTAATTCAAGAAGGGAATCAGGGATTAATTAGAGCGGTGGAAAAATACGACTGGCGCCGGGGCTTTAAGTTTTCAACCTATGCCACCTGGTGGATTAGGCAGGCGATTACCCGGGCGATTGCCGATCAAGCCAGAACGATCAGAATTCCGGTCCACATGGTAGAAACCATTAATAAACTGATCCGTTCCAGCCGGAAATTGATGCAGGATTTGGGTCGAGAACCAACGCTAGAAGAATTAGGGGCGGAAATGCTTTTACCGCCAGGCAGAATTCGGGAAATTTTCAAAATTGCCCAAGATACAACTTCATTAGCAACTCCGGTTGGCGATGAAGACGATTCGCTTTTGGGAGATTTTATTCCGGATGAAACCCAACCGGCGCCGGACGATCAAGCGTCAAAACAATTATTAAAAGAAAATATCGAAGAGGTTTTAGGCACTCTTTCTGGAAGAGAAGCTAAGGTTCTTAAAATGCGTTTTGGTTTGGATACTCACCGGTCAATGACTTTGGAAGAAGTGGGGAAAGAATTTGGAGTGACCAGGGAAAGAATCAGACAAATAGAGGTTAAAGCACTTCGAAAGCTAAAACACCCAAGTCGGAGAAAGAAATTACAGGATTACTTAGAGTAATTAATAATCTTTTAGCGGTAAAATCTCAATATTTTTTATTGTTTTCTGATGTTTGGGGTTATCGGTTACTAAAATACCCTTAATTTTTTTTGCTAGTGTTAAAAAAACAGCATCGTAATAAGTAATTTCTAACTCATCAGTAAAATCGTAAGTATCTAGTGCGGTTTCTTTGTCTAGCTTGATAAAGCTAATCGGAAGAGCGTAGAGGGTTTCCAGTGAACTTTTGGTTTGCGGTAGTTCTATTTCTTTGTTTAATAAGGCGTTACCTACTTCATATTTTGCTAATTCTGGAGCATAAAGAGAAATCTTCCCCGCCTGACAATCTTTTAATAATTTAAAAGCTTCCTTAATATATTTTTCATCTTGATTATTAAGCCACTTGACGATAACCGAAGAATCAACCACGATTTTTTGCGTCTTTTTCATTTAATGTGTTTGCCGATCTTTGGCTATAAATTGGGAAAGATTACCTTTTTTCCCTTTAAAACTATGACTCAATTTTATTTTTTCCCAAATATTTTTCCAATTAATAGGTTTTACTGATTCTTGATAAGGAGAAATACAAATTTCCGCCTCGGACGTTTTAATTCCAACAACCGAATTTTCCACGAGCCAATCAATATTTTCCCGAATTTTTTTAGGGAGCGTAATTTGGCCTCGTTGTCTAATCGTGATAACTTGTTCCATATATTCATATTCAGAATATCAGAAAATCAGAAAAATGTCAAGGCGGAAAAACTTCAGGATTACCTGGAATAAACTAATTTTTTTACAAGTCCGTAACAATAATTACCCGTGGATGATTCGTATATTCGTGAGTGATAATGTAATTTTCTTTTAATCCCAAACCTTCGCTTCGGCGTTTTAAATTTTCCAAATCTTGTGAAGACACAGAGAATTTGACTTCAAGTGCGCAATTGAGATCGGAAACAAAATCAATTTCACTCCCTCCATTCTTATTATAATAGGTTAGGTTATGAAAACCTCGAAGATTTTGGTAAATACTTTGCTCAAATAATTGCCCCTGTGAAATTCTACCGAGTGCATTTGCTATTCCGGAATCGCACAAAAACAATTTTTTGTTTCCAGCCGCCTGCCGGTCAATACTGGCGGAATATTTTGGAAGTAGAGTAATAAAATAAGTCTGTTCGAGAAAAGCTAAATAATTATAGATTGTTTCGCGGGAGACTGACAAGGTTGTTGCCAACTTAAGTATTTCAATCCGCGATCCAACCCGGGGAATTAATAGTAAAATTAGATCACGTAGTTTTGACATATCCTTAAAATCGGCTAGGTTTTTAGCATCTTTTTCAAAATATGAGGTAAAAATCTCGGAAAGCAAGATTTTTTTGCGTTCTCGATTTTCCTCCAAAACTACCGACGGAAATCCCCCGAACTCCATAAATTCATCATAATAAGACAATAATTTATCATAGGCAATCTTATTTTTATGATTGGCTTTGGTTTTAAATGACGCCTCAACGACCCGGGTCACTTGTTTAAATGTCAAAAATTCAGAAAAGTTTAGAGGAAACAATTCAAAGATTATTTTCCTTCCCGCCAGTGATTCCGGAAACAAATTGCGCAAATAATAGCTGCTTGAGCCGGTAAGGATAAATTTAACATCCCAATGGTCAAAGAGATATTTTACGACCCGGCTTAAATTCGGCAAGTTTTGGACTTCATCAATAAAAATATATGCTTTAGTAGTATTGGTAATACCGAATTGCGCTAAATTACTCCAAACGGCATCATAATTTTCTTCCTCAAATACTTTACGGTGAAGTGGATTTTCTAAATCCAGTATTGTTTTGTTTTTTATTTTAACAAGATCATAGAGATGAAGAAGAGTTGTGGTTTTGCCTACCTGGCGCATACCGGTGATGACCATTATTTCTTTGGTTTCAAGTTCGGCTTCAAGTTGTGTAAAAATTTGTCTCGGATATGGCATATGTCTACAGACAGCTTACATATACTGGTGGTATTTGTCAAGTACCAGTTTTCAAGAAGAAAACAAGCCGAATTTGATTTGGCATAGCCGCGTTTGACGCGGAAACTTCAGGATTATTTAGAATAAAGGTTACGATTGCTATAATGTTACAATCGCCATAGGGATGAATCTAAATCAACCCTCCTTCATTAATAATTCTTTTTTGGTGGAAATTCCTTTATCGGCAGAATAACCAGTTAAATTTCCATCAGACCCAACCACTCGATGGCAGGGGACAGAAGGAGCATCCGGATTATTTTTCATTAAAATACCAACCGCCCGGACGGCTTTAGGTTTTCCTGCCATTTTTGCTAACTGTCCGTAAGTAGCGACCTTGCCTTTGGGAATTTGCCTGGTGAGAGAATAGATTTTTTCTCTGAATGAAGACATTTATTGAAGATATCCTAATTTTCTAAATAAGGCCTTAGATGGAAGAACCAAATCGTAATTTTTTAAATTTTCAATTTCTACCCACTCAAGTTTTTCAATATCTGAAGACGGGTGTAATTCTCCTGAAACATATTCACACAAACAATCCAGGTAAACAAATAGTTTTTCTACCCCATCAAGGTCTTTCTTTGTTTCGGTATCCCAGCCTAAAGATTTAACGAAATTTATATCAATACTGGTTTGTTTTTTAACTTGGTTTTTTATCGCTTCTTCTGGAGTTAAATCGGCGGTAAGTTCACCGCCAAAAATATACCAGGTTTCTTTGTATGGAAGCGATCCTTCGGGCTTCTTCCTCATAAGAATCTTGTTTCCACGTCCTAATTTTAACATAAAGCTAAAGAGAGTCCTTTTTTTTATTTTATAGACAGACCTTTGCTTTGGAAAAACCGGCGGCTTGGGCTTCTTTTTCGGAGCAAAATCCTAGATTGTTTTATTTCTTTGCTATTTTGTATAGCGCTAAGGCGGCAATCAACAACCATGTAATATTAAGTCCGACAGAAGGCAGAGCTCCGTGAATCGCTGAATTTAAAATAATTCCGATGGCTCCAAATAAATTTAATAACTGGTATTCTTTTGAATTAGAAGAAATTTTACGAAATGACACTAAAAAATAAGCGAGAAGAACGGCGAATGTACCCAGCCAGCCAATAATTTCAAAAAACATAATTTAATATAACATAAAACTAAACCAACTGTGGATTTCAGCCTTATTTAATGATAAAATATAAAAGTTCTTTTATCAATTTATTCTCCTGCCTGCCCGCAGATGCTAAAGCATCAGCTTTTGCAGGCGGGTAGAGCGCTTATAATAATATTAATTGATGGGAAAATTTTATTACACCTATGTTTTAAAAAGCAAACAAGATGGTTTTTTATACATCGGGTGGACAGACGATTTAAGAAGAAGGTTGGCTCTTCATAATACTGGAAAAGTAGAATCCACACGGGGCAGAAGACCAATGTATCTCGTTTATTACGAGGCTTGTTTGTCTAAGGAAAAGGCAATCTCGCGAGAAAAGACACTAAAAACTGGTTTCGGTAGAAAATTCATTAATAGTCGAGTTCAATAATCTCCTGTAGCTCAATGGTAGAGCGCCTCGCTGTTAACGAGGATGTTGTAGGTCCGAGTCCTACCGGGAGAGCCAGATTGGGCGGGAGGGCAATAAAGAGCCCTTTTGTCCCGTAACATCGCTCTTTTCTTGATGTTCGAAACTCTTACCCTCCAAATGGTCAATTTTATCGACTTTCGAACAATTTGTGTCTTTTACTGCCTGAGCCAGGATTTTGAAGGCTTTGGTGTAGTCGTAGAGGAGCTTTCCCTCGTCTAATTTCAAGTCGGTGAATACCAGCCGAATAAGGCAGCGTTGTTCTTCAGCTAAGCCTTTCTCTTTGGCGGTGAGGTAGATTTGTTTGGCTCTCTGCGATAATTCGTAGAAATTAATGCCGAAGTTAAAGTAGCCGTTACTGGCTTGAGAGTGTTTCTTGATGGTTTCTAGGACAGTGTCTTTCTCTCCTGTATATTGCTTAAACTTCTGGTTATAAAAATCCAGGGTTATTTTCTCATCCAATTTGTCGTCATAGAGTTTGTCTAGGCGCTTCTTAATCTGCTCGTAGCGCTGGTTTAGCTCCTCAACGGTGGTGGAATGGTAAACGGTTTCATCAGCATGGCTTTCTTTGAGAGCTTTTTTGATCCACTCGGCGATCCTTTGGTTTTTGATGACTAGCTTGTCAAAGCCATCAATTATCTGTTCTTCGACCTTTTCTTCTCTAACCCAGGTCTCTTGGGTGCATTCGTGATAATGGTTGCAGTGTCCGTAAACCAGCCCACCTCGTTGGGATTCCCAGGTAGTCAGCCCGCCACAGGTGGCACAGCGACACAGGCGTTGAATAGGTAATCATGTCTGGTTAGCTTAGGTGTAGTTTTGCCAGTTAGCATATTTTGTACCTTATCATATAACTCTTGGGTGATAATCGGTTCATGCTTACCATCGTAGATCTGACCATTCCACCTCATTTTACCAGTGTAAAAGGGCTCTCGTAAGAGTCGATGAACCCTACTCTTAACTAGTTTTACTCCGTGGTAGGAACGCAAACCTTCCTCAAACATGGTTAGGGTTAGTTTCTTAATGGAGTAATTGCCTGAAGCGTAAAGCTCGAACATTTTCTTCACCATGACGGCTTTTTCTTCCTCGATAAGTATAATTTTGTGTCCCTTCTCTCCAACCGTTTTATAGCCCACGGGCGGCTTAGTCGGTAGCCATCCCTGGGCTATTTTCTCTTTCTGTCCTTTTTTGACTTCCTCCGAGAGGTTATCAATGTAGTTTTTTGCAAAAAGGATACGGATGCCCCAGTTCAGTTTCTCTTGGGAACGGGAGTTTTTGTGAAGGACAAGGGAGTCTTTGACTAGGTGGACTTGCCGTTCCTCGTCTTCTTCCAGCCATTCATCAATCATGACTGCATCCTTGAAACTTCTAGTGAGGCGATCTACTTTCTCGCAGATGATGATTTTAAGCCCTTGCTTCTGGACATAGAGCATCATCTGGGTAAATACTTCTCGTTGCTTCTTGCCACTGGCTGATTCTGAGATAGCAAATACTTTATCAACACTATAACCAGTTCTTTCAGAATACCCGCTTAATAGCTTCTCCTGGGCTGGCAGGGAGTAGCCCGTTTCCTCTTGTTCTTTTGAGCTAACTCGGCAATATAGGATGCTTTTCATAATAATTGTTTCAGCAACACAACATAAAGAAATAACCAGGTAATATCAAGCTGAGTCATTATCTTTTTTGTTTTCAAGTTGTTTTCTGTTAAATTCCATCTCTAACTTTGTTATCTCCTTTGACAATTCCTCTTCTTCGGGGGTAAGTGGTTTTTGTTCTGATTCGTCAATGCCTCCTACTATCTGGTGTTTACCGATTGATTCGCCAAATTCTGTCCTGTGCATTTCCCAAAGGACTTTAACCTCTTGAACCGTAGCAGGCTCCCCACTGTTCATCTGTTTTTGGATTTTTTTGAGTTTTTCCCAGAAGAGTTCAGTAATTAAATACGATCTTTTCTGCCTTATCTTTTTCAGCTTCTCGTCAAGTTCTTTTAACTCTTCAGTTAGCTTCAGATCGCTTCTTAGCACCCATCGGTATTTTTTACTCCACCGTTCTACTGTTGCCCGACTTGGTTTCTTGCCCAGCTTTTGCGCAAAATCTGCCATCATTTCGCCCGAAGACTGCCCTAATTTATCCCATGCCTCCATCACCTTCCTAATACTCCTTATTTCGTGATAGAGGAGGAAAGCTGTGTATTGCCTCTCGTTTTCTCCTGGCATTTTACTGATTGTTAGTTTTAGTTCTTGGCTCATAAGCTATTTTGTTTTTGGCATTGGTTTGCCAACTTTTTTATAGATTTCTTCTCTAATCTTTTGCATTTTTTCTGGCGACACTGGCACATACGGTGCTTCAGTTGCTCGTGCTGGCAATGCTCTCGCTTGTTTCAGGAATCTACTCTCCCGATAAAATTCAGTAATGTAGGGAATGGAGATAGTAAAAGTCTCAAAGACAATTGCTCCTCGCTCACCTCCAGCCATTGCCTCCTGCACTAGCCGAGCTTGGTTTTTGGACAGTTCATATCTGCCCTTTGTCGTTATGATGACTACCCAAAGTTCCTCGTAGTCATTATCATTTAACATTTCTGGCATCGATACCTCGTTTACTGACATGTTCGCTCGCCTCCTTTCTAATTTGTAATGCGTCTCTTTTAACAAAATTGCGCAAAGCGGCAAAGTAATCAGAATATCCCTTGCCAGTCGATTGGCAGTAGTTCATCAGGTCGTCGTATTTGCTGGTTACAAAGGGAAGAGGAACACCATATCGTTGGGCAATATCTGTAAACTCCGCCTCACTAAGACTTTCTAGGGTGGAATACTTTCCCTTAACTGGGATCAGTCTTTTCTCTTTATTTATTTCTCTTTTAATATGTGCAACCTTAGAATGGGTATCCTTAGTCGGTAACTGTTGCCTGTGGTTTTGGAATTTTTTACCTGTGGCTTGACCAGCGGTAATTTTTACCTCTGGCTTTATCCACTCTGACTTATCGAGTAAAAAGTAGGTGTTGCAAAGCCATTTACCACTTTCTCTCCTGGTTCTTTCCACTCTGATAATGTTCCACTCTTTGAGAAGAGTTATTTTATTTCGGACAGTTTTTTCGCAAATTCCATATTCTTCGGCAATCGTCTTTTCAGCAGGGAATGCAGATTGATCTTTATCAGCATGTCTGCATAAGGAGACATAAACAGCAAGAGTGGAAGGGTCAAG
>Ga0210017_1000171_pt1 | contig 49981 bp, 46 predicted proteins | sample CryGeyCG2014_020_FD_183966 | JGI IMG/M metagenome (GOLD analysis project Ga0210017, IMG submission 183966) | Groundwater microbial communities from aquifer - Crystal Geyser CG08_land_8/20/14_0.20 (SPAdes) (version 2) | ecosystem: Environmental > Aquatic > Deep subsurface > Groundwater | place... | reverse complement strand
CGGCACAACATTTACTTTTCTCATGTATTAGTTTCATACAAGAGAAAAGTAGCAGAAAAAGTCAATATTTACTTGTAAATGAGCTAAAAAATTAAACTGTCACCAACCGAATTTATTCCATCATCCCGTAATTAGTAATTCTAAAAACCTATGCCTTATTTCGAAAAAGAGGAAAATTTAGATCCCAAAACACTGGATCTGGAACGGGCTTCTAAATCTTTAAGAGAAGAATTGGAAGCAATTGATTATTACCAAGAGAGGATAGAGAATGCTAAAGATGAAGGGCTAAAGAAAATCTTAGCTCATAATCGCGATGAAGAAAAAGAGCATGCCGCCATGCTGGTTGAGTGGCTGCGGAAAAATGATCCTGTTTTTGATCAAAAGTTTAAAGAGCACGATTAGTTTTAAATATTGTATCTACCTCTCCTATCCTCCCCTTATCAAGGGGAGGAATCCTTATGTTTCCCCTCCTTTGCAGGAGGGGTTAGGAGAGGTATTAATAAAATCCTAGAATAATCATTTTTCTTGCATCAGTGATTTGAAATCAAGATTTTTTCTTGATATAATAGCGGTTATTTGCTAAGGTTATTTACTCGAAAAGGCGAAACGTCGACGTTTCGCCTTCTAAGAAGTAAACAAAGAAAGTTCGTTTCATTATAAACAAGAAAGGAGGCCAGAAATGGCCAAAAGAAATCTGGTACTGCCGGGCAATCCCCGCTACCAGCCCGTTTCACTGGTACCTTACTTTGGGTATGACAATTTGGTGCATTCGTGGATTTGGGTGGAATCGGCGCTTCTGAAAGCGCTCGCGGATATCGGTTATCTGCCGGATGATGCCGAAGCAGCTTTACGCTTAAGAGGCAGAGCGGGTTGGCAGACTCATCTGGAAAGCTGCATTACCACGACCAAGGTTGATTATCGGGAGAAAACGGCGAAAAGAAGAACTAAGCACGACATTCGGGCGCTGGTATTACTGATGCAAGAGAATCTTCCGCCGGAACTGAGGCGTTGGGTTCATTTTGGCGCTACGTCCTTTGACATCCGCGACACGGCAGCAATCATTGATTTCAAAGCGGCGTATCAGAAAGTGACCGCTCCTACGGTTCGGAAGCTGGCTCTGGCAATAGCGGCAAAAACGGAGGAGTTTGCCGGAAAAATTCAGATCGGGCGAACTCATGGGCAGCACGCTCTGCCGATAACGGTAGGGTTCTGGCTGGCAACTATTTTGAACCGCCTGATGACCGCTGGCAGAAATCTTGAGTTTGATTCCTTATCGCTCGTCGGTAAGTTCAGTGGAGCGGTCGGTGCTCACAATGCCCAGATTGGATTAGGAATCGAAAAAAAGTATCAGGAATGGCGCAGCGGCAAAAGTTTACCCGATACTTTCGAGGCATTTGTGCTGGCAAAACTCGGCTTAAAACCGGCTGCCGTTTCTACCCAGATTCTACCGCCGGAGCCACTCTCCCGCTTTCTGTACAGTTATTTCCAACTTTCCGCCGTTTTAGCCCAGTTAGGCAACGATGGGCGCAATTTACAGCGCACGGAAATTGCGGAAGTAATGGAAGTGTTTGAGAAAGGTCAGACCGGCTCGTCTACTATGGCGCACAAACGCAATCCGATTACTTTTGAAAACACTGCCGGCATCTTCAAAATCGTAAAGGCAGAATTCCTAAAGGTGATGGACTGCATGACTTCAGACCACCAGCGCGATCTGGTAGACAGCTCCGTAATGCGGGAATTTCCCGGCATTGTAGTGTTGGTTCAGTACCAGCTGGAGAGCCTGCTGCGCTTAATTCCGAAAATGGTTGTGGACCCGGAAGCGCTGAAGCGCAACTTCCAGCTTTCCGCCAACGTGATTCTGGCAGAGCCGATTTATTTGGCGCTGATTCTGGGCGGCTACCGGGGTGATGCGCACAAGTTTGTGAACCACACGCTTACCCCGCGTGCTAAAGAAAGCGGAAACCAAATAATCGTGGAACTGGAAAAAATGGCAAGACGTAGCCAGACGCTTCAGAAAGTACTGGAAAACATTCCCAAAGACGTCCTTCGGTTACTGCATGATCCGCGAGAATATGTCGGTTCGGCATCGGCCGAAGCATTAAGAATTGCTTCAGGGGCTCATACACAGTTCTCTGAACATTAACTCCTTAGCCGATTCTTTAGATTGTAGGGCGTGTACTTTTACCAGAAAGTGCCCGCCCTTTTTCATTCATAAAGCCAGAAATCATCACGGTCGATATGCCAGGCACTTAGCAGCTCGTCCGCCACCAAAGCAATGACATCTTTGTTCCAGTTAACTTGTTCGGCCCCCTCTCTTTCCAAAAGCACTGACCAAACAGGGCGCAAATCGTCATCTGATTGGTAAGCTTCGCATTTAGCGTAATATACTTTGTTTTCTTCTTGGTACAATGCTTTAAACAGCTCGGCGCATTTCAGTTTAATGGAATTGAGATCCTCCAACACTTTAGTTTCATAATTGGTGGTGATTTCGTGTTCATCAGCCCAAAATCCCACCAGCGAAAAATACTCTTCCTGCTCGGACATTCTTCGATCAGATTCGTTTTTAAAAAGATAAGGTTTGCCTTGGATATTATTGCCGGCCATTACCTCGCTGACGATTGATTTGATGTTAGCGATGCTTTCTTCCTTGTTTTCTAGTTCTTTCCCTGATTGGTTAGTTATTTCCTCAATAACCTTGGACTTTTCTTCGTAGTATTTTTCTTCCGCAGTTTTATTGCCTCCGCTCGCGTAATAAATAATCACAACGACGATTCCCGCCGCTATTATAGCCAAAACAGCAATTACTATAATTAATGTTTTTTTGGTGTTTTTCATAGGATTATAATTAGTCATTAAACTTGTTTTTATTTCGACTAGCGAGGAGCAAAATGAAAGCTTGCTATCATTTTGGCCGAGCGACGCCTGCCTCCGCCGAAGCGAAGCCTCGGCTTCGCGCAGGTAGGTCGAAACACAGGGTAAATACCCCGTGGCTTGCCGCTTTTCCATTCAATCCCGCGGACGCGGGATTGGGGTCCAGGGCTTGCTCTGGGGTCAATACCCTTTATTATAGTATTTAATCCATTTTCTGGGAATTAAATATTTTTAGCTTATTATGCTACTATTAACTGGTAAACATTAAAGGCAAAACTATGAAATATTGTCCCAAATGCAATGCCCTTTTAAACAAAGAAGCCGAATTCTGCAGCGAATGCGGCACCAAAATCGAATCGGAGAACAAAACTTCAGAACCCGCTCAAACTCCGATTACTCCAAAACAAAAAAGAAAAAAATCGAGCAACAGATTACTTTGGGTTATCATTATTATTTTTACCCTGGTCATTATTGGTGCACTGATTGCTGCTTTTTTTGTTTTTCGGGAATCGGATGAGAAAAATTCCAATTCCGCTATTCCTTCCAATCAAAATTTAAACATGAATGTCAATGAGAATACTAACGCCAATGTTAATCTTAATCAGAATGTAAACAGTGATGAGAATATGAATATAAATGATAATGGCAATATTAACATAAATCTAAATGAGAATAGCAATGAAAATACAAATGCGAATCTCAATGAAAATACTAACCAAGAGCAATTCACTCAAACTGATCCGGTAAATCCACTCCGGCCGCCGATCCCCGAAACCATTGTAACCGCTTCCTCCACCTTGGAAGACGCCAGCAATACCGGATTCGATTATTCCCCCTCTCAAGTTTTAGATCAGGATTTTTCCACGGCTTGGACCGAAGGAGTGAACGGTTACGGAGTGGGTGAGTGGATTAAAATGGAATTTCCAGGAACAGCCGAAATCAATACGATCGGAATCGTGCCAGGATACGCCCGCGATGAAGAAATCTACAACGAGAATGACCGAGTGGCGGATTTGGAACTGGAGTTTTCTGGCGGATCAAAAATAACCAGAACGCTTGCAGACCAATACGGCATGCAGTTTATTGAATTTCCAACCGTTGGAACTACTTATATCAAATTAACAATTAAGGGAGTTTACGACGGATCAAAATACCAGGATGCCGCCATTGCTGAGCTTGATATCTGGTCCGACTATGTAACCAATAAAGATGCCCAAGCAGCCCTGGAATACTATCAAACTAATAAGGAATCGGCCGCTCTAAAGCCTCCTGTGAAATACATCGAGAAAACCTACATGGCCATCGGCATTATGGGCAGTCCTACTCCAGAAATTCCAGTTAATTTCTATTCTCCCACTGTGGAGCCGATGGTTGCTGCCGCAGAAATCCCCGCCGCCACTCCTCAAGGAATTACCTTTACCGCTAAGTGGTTCAATGAAGGCAACTTGTTCCATACCCAGGATATTACCAGTTATTCGCCGGTTGCCGAGATTGCTACCATTACTATTGTTTCCACCGCCCAGATTAGTGATTTAGTTTCTCCACCTGATGTTCTGTGGCCTCTGGGCGATTATGATGTCAGATGGTATGAAGACGGCCAGCTTTCCACCACTCAAATTTTTGCCGTGACTCCGCAATAAGCCAAACTAAGGTTAGCATTTATTTTCTTAGAAATTAAAAAGATTTTGGAACTTATAATTAACTTTAAAAAATATGCGAACCGAGGAAGAAATTAAGGAAAAAATAGACGATTTGGAATCAGAGAAAGATGATCTGGAAACTGAATTTCAAGAGACGCTGGAGGATGAGAATGTTGAAGAAGATTCCGAGAAGGGTGAAGAACTAAGATGCGAGTATGACGAAAAAGTCGAAGCAATGGAAAAACAAATCGGTCTGTTAGAATGGGTCTTGAAGGAATAAACATTTTTAAATAAACAGGAAAGGAGGTGATAACATGAAAAGAAGCCTTGCCATTACGCTAGTGGCTTTCGCTGCCGTTATGCTAACGGTTGGCGTAGTGAAAGCGGCATCGGAATACAATATTACTTCCACCCTAGGAGGAGTAAGCGGAGATTTTTTTGATTTAGATGGAACTTTGAAAGTTGACTCAATTAAAGTAGGGGCCCAGGGAGTAGGCGGAGTGACCTTTTTTAACGGGACGATTGTAAATGAAACTACTAATAGCGGTGTTGATAATCCAGTTACCTTCGGCGATAATGTCAGGATTGATGGTAGAGTATATCGGGGTGCAGCCGCTGGGACAAGCGATTCCATGCCTTTTATTGTTAATGATAATATGGAAGTCACTGGTACCTTGACCGTTTCCGGATTAAGCGGTTCGGGAATTGTGTCCAGTAATAATATTGCCAGTAATGCAATTACCAGTGCCAAGGTGGCTGATGGTGCCATTGCCACAGAGGATCTAGCGGATAATTCTGTCACTCAAGCAGTGGAAGATTCTTCTACTACTTCTCAAACCACCACTAAGTCAGGGGGGGATTTCGATACCGCAGCAGAAGTTGAAATAACCACTGGTGACAGTAATCTGTTCTGCACGTTTAGCGGTTATGGAACGACTGGTAATCCTGACCATTCGATTACTGTTGCTCTGCTACTAGATAATGAAGTGATTGACCGGACCGTGCGATCAGCAACAATGGGCGGAGGAGATGGTCATATTATCTTAAACACCACAGCTATTTTGGAAGTTGCTGCTGGTGACCACACCATCCAATTAGGATGGAATACTGATAATGAGATTACGGCCAGTCTTTATGCCAACACTCTAGATTGTATTGAACTAAAGAAATAACAGCTGTGGCAATTCAAAAAACCCGTCGTAATTGGCGGGTTTTTTTGTAAATTTGTATAATATAAGCTATGAGAAAAGCCTTTATTTTTATAATTATCCTCGTATTCTTTTTTTATCCCTTAGTAGGATTTGCGGAAAGCTCTACATGGGCCGTTACCAATGATAAGGTTGGTTTAAATGTTCATTGGGCTTTAGGAGGATTCGGCAAAGACAGCCAATACAGCTACCGACTCACCCAAAGCCGCACTAAGTGGGTGCGGGAACATTTTTATACCGAAGTGTTTATGGTAGAAAATCCTAATGCTTGGTTTGAAAGATATGATTACGTTCTGAATGAATACCATCGCAAGGGGATTAAAGTTTTGGGAATGTTAGCCTATGGTCCGGAGCACGGCGATTTTCAGCAGCCCAATCTGGAATTGTGGGAAGATTACGTCAGAACAATTGTTTACCGCTACAAAAACCGGGTGGCCGCTTGGGAGATTTGGAATGAGCCCGACTCACCCAGTTATTTAAATCCTAACAATCCGGAAACTTTTGGCCCTATTTTAGAAACGGCTTATCGAACCATTAAAAACATTGACCCAGGTGCTCTCGTTCTGAATGGTGGACTGGTCTGGCCCAATTTCTATTTTGCCGAACAGCTTTTTCAAAATTACAACCAGTACTTTGACCGCTTGGCCGTACACGCCTATTACTGCCGAGAAGGAAACAATCAATTGCTTACGGACTTAAATTCCCTTCAAGCGGTGGTAAATAAGTACCGTCCCGGTGAAAAAATTTGGATTACTGAATTAGGCTGTTCTTCTTTTGACGAATCTTTTCAAGAATCCTATTTAGCAGGAACCGCTCAAGCGGTTTTGGAAGCTGGCTTTGTGGAGAAAATTTTTCTCTATAACATCCGTAACCGGGAAACGGGCAACGCTTACGAAGACCATTTTGGACTTTTGACCTTAGATCTGCGGCCCCGCCTTTCCTGGAATTGGTACCGTAAGCTCCCGCGGGGTCCTTATGATCAGCCAAGAATCAGCGTGGAACTAGAACAAAAACACGCTCAAGAATTAAGAGCGGTTCTGGAAAACTATTTTGGCCTGGGTAAGATTCCCGTGTCCGCAGAAAACTGGTCCAAGCTGGTTAATGCGTATATCTATGGGGGCTATCCGGTAATTGCCATTGTTCAATCCTTGCGTTTTGGCGGCAAAACAGTGCATCCCACTATTCATTATGATTATTGGCAGGAATCAATTGATTATCAGAATTATATCAATAAAGATTTAATCAATGGCCGTTTTGTTTATTCTTACGGAAAGGCGCGCTTACCTATTGATCAAGAGCAACAGAAAGCCTTAGAATTAAAACAAAAACTCCAAGACCAATTTGGCTTAGAGCATTTACGGATTAATGATACAAACTGGGTTAAACTATTAAATGCATATGCCTACGGGGGATACCCGGTAGAAGCTATTGCGCGGGCGGTAATTTATGGCGGAAAAACGGTTCATTTAGAAATTCCATGGAAAACCTGGCAGGAATCAGCCGATTACCAAGAGTTTATCTCCAAACCAATCCCCACTTCTTAGAATTTATCTAATCTGATTGGTGGTGTATAATAAATCCCAAATGGAACTATTTTTAGCTCAACCTCGCGGATTTTGTGCCGGAGTAACCCGTGCCATTGAAACGGTGAATTTTGCTTTGGAGAAATTCGGTTCTCCCGTCTATATCCGTCATTCCATAGTACACAATCAGCACGTTATAGATGAATTTAAAAAGAAGGGGGCAATTTTTGTTGAAACCCTTCAAGATGTTCCCAAAGGAAGCCGAGTAATTTTCAGCGCGCACGGGATTTCTCCAGCGGTGCGGAAAGAAGCGGAAGCGCGTAATCTGAAAGTAGTTGATGCTACTTGTCCTTTAGTATCCAAAGTACATTTGGAAGCAATCCGCTACGCCAAACAGGGATATTCCATTATCCTGGTTGGACATAAGGGTCACGTGGAAGTGGAAGGAACGGCTGGTGAAGCTCCTGATCAAACAATAATTATGGAAAGCAAGGACGAACTAGCTGGTTTAAAAGTGATTGATCCAGCTAAAGTAATCGTACTAACCCAGACTACGCTTAGTATTGATGATACTCAGGAAATCATCGGTGCTCTAAAAAAGAAGTTTCCCCAACTGATTGAACCGCCTAAGGGCGATATTTGTGATGCTACCCAGAATCGCCAGGATGCCGTTAAGTATTTAGCTGAATTTTGCGATTTAGTATTGGTAGTGGGAGATCCTTCTAGCTCTAACTCCAACCAGCTGAAAGAAGTTGCTTCAAAAAAATGAATCGAGGCTTATTTAATTAAAGACAGCTCTGATATTGATTCAGAATGGCTAAACGGCGTAACGGCGGTGGGAGTAACGGCCAGTGCTTCCACTCCCGAATATCTTATTGACCAAGTGGTTGTCTTTCTTCAAAAGCAGGGGGCTCAGCAAATAAAGGAAGTTCAAAGAAGAAAAGAAAACGCTGAATTTCCTTTACCCAGTGAAATAACAAAAACTAATTATTAATTACCAGGGCTATGGTATATGAACTAATTATTGTTGGCGGATCAGCTTCCGCTGTAGCCGCCGGAATTTACGCGGCTCGCCGAAAGTTAAATTTTATTATTATCTCCAAAGACTTTGGGGGAGAAGTGGCTAACTCTGGTGAGATAGAGAACTATCCCGGGTTTGTGAAAACAACCGGCATTGAATTGAGCGAAAAATTCAAGAAACATCTAGCGAGCCACAATGTTTTTCCGGAAACTGGGATAGAGGTAAAAAACATTAAGCAAGAAAATAACCGTTTTATTCTGGAGGCGGATAAAATAGGAAAGGCCGTTGTTTATGAAGCGAAAAGCGTGATTATTGCTACGGGAGTGCGGCCCCGGCAGTTAGGTATACCCGGAGAAGAAAAGTTTAGGGGTAAAGGAGTGAGTTACTGCACGGTTTGTGACGGTCCGTTGTTCAGAAATAAGATCGTGGCTACTATCGGAGGAGGCAATTCCGCTTTAGAATCAGTTTTAATGCTTTCTCAAATCGCTTCTAAAGTTTATTTAATCACCATTAATTCGGAATTAGCAGGAGAAAATACTCTCATTGACAAAGTCAAGGCAGATAAGAAGATTGAAATTATCTGCAATGTCAATACTAAAAAAATAATAGGCGAGCAACTGGGGGGGGCTTGGAATACAAAGAAAAAGAAAGTTCCCAAACCAAAAGACTGAAAGTGGATGGAATTTTTGTTCACATTGGGCATCTTCCCAATTCCCAAATGGTTGATTTGACGGAGAAAAACAAATTTGGCGAAATAATCGTGGATCGACTTGGCCAAACAAATATTGGCGGCCTGTTCGCGGCAGGAGATGTAACCGATATTCCCTATAAACAGATTGCGATTGCTACGGGCATGGGAGTGACAGCGGCGCTTTCGGCCGTTAGCTATTTAAATAGCAATTAGCTTGTAGAAAATAGTGAGTTAGGTATAGGATGTTAGCTTGTAGGCGGGTAGAAAGAGAACGAAAAGCGAAAAACGTAAAAGGCAAAATCACAGATGAAAATTAAAAATTGTATTATCAGTTAAACAAAGATAATAGAAAGTTAAAAATCATTTTTCGCTTTACATTGTAATTTTTCATTTTCAGTTTTTAATTTTTCACTAAAGTAATACTCGCTACAACCAAAAGCCAAAAAGCGATAAAAAACGGATGACTCATTAAAAAGCCGTTTTTTATTTGACATCATTTATCAAACGTATTATCCTTATTAGTAATCATTCCTAATAAGGAAAAAGTGAATAAATACCACAAATCAACCCGTCTGACCGCTCAGAAAAAGACGATTTTGGCTTGTCTTAGGCATTTTGAGCCGATTCACCCTACCTCCCAAATGGTTTTTCAAAGAGTAAAGAAAGAAATTCCTAATATTTCATTGGCAACAGTTTATCGGAATTTAAATTCCCTTCGGAAAGGGGGATTTGTTGAAGAAATAGTCGTTCATGACGAACCAAGTAGATATGATGGCCGGGTAGATGCCCATCTTCATTTTCGTTGCGAATGCTGCAAAGAAATAGTTGATGTAGAAGACCCTAATCTATTTCGTTCCACGTCGCGTCTTTTGAAGGAAAAGGGTTTCTTAGTTCAGCGCTCCACTCTTGTGTATTCCGGCCTCTGCCGAAAATGCCAGAACCATAAAAAAGACGATAGTTTATTTTGCAGCGCGCTGGGAAAGATTAAGTCGAGTCTTCCGAAAAAGGGCTCCTCCTGCCAGATTTGCGGCTTCCAGGAAGAATGTTCGTACCATACAATTAAATAGCATCCTTGTTTGCCTTGCCAGAGTTTGACGGCAACTGAAAAATTTTATAGAGTGGAAGAGAAGCTAACAAACTTAATCCAATTATAAATGGCTGACGAACAAAAAAAGGATGCGCCAAAAATTTCCAAAATCGAAGTAGATCGTGATGCCTGCATCAGCGTAGCAAGCTGTGTAGATATTGCCCCCGAAGTATTTGAGCTTGACGATGAGGGAAAAGCGGTAATCAAGAACCCTAAAGGTAATCCTGACAACACGATTTTAGAAGCAGCGCAGTCTTGCCCAGTGAACGCCGTTATTCTCTACGACGAGAACGGAAAAAAGATCTGGCCTGAGGAATAAAATATCCTAATAAATCAAGCTTAATTAAAGAAGGATACCCTCCTTCTTTAATCTTTTTAACTAAAAGTTTCATGAATGAAATAATCCTCGACCTAGAAACCCAAAATCCCTTTCAGTTTGGCAATAAGAACACTAAGGATTTAAAAATATCATTGGTGGGAATTTACCATTACGGTCAGAATCAGTTTTTAGCCTTTCCTGAAGAAAAGCTGGGGGAGTTATGGCCTCTCCTGGAACACGCTGACCGGATTATCGGCTACAATATCAAAGGGTTTGATTTTCCGGTGCTGAATAACTATTATTCCGGAAACATGGCACAGTTTCCGGCCCTAGACATTATGGATATTATTTACCAGAAGTTGGGATTCCGCGTCAGTCTGGATGACGTTGCCCGCTCTACCTTGAATATCGGAAAAACGGGGGATGGTTTAAAGGCGATCAAATTGTTCCGGGAAGGTAAAATGGATGAGCTGTGCGACTATTGCCTGCAAGATGTCCGCCTGACCAGGGATTTATACGAATACGGAAAGAAACACGGCAAGCTTCTCTACGAAAATAAATTAGGAAAAGGTGAAATAGCGGTTGATTTCAATCCATCCCGAGATCAGAGACATTCCATTAACTTTACCCTTCCCATTTAATGAAAAATATACTCTCAATTCAAAATCTGAAAGTTAAAGTTGATCAGAAAGAAATCATCAAGGGGGTCTCCTTAAATATTAAATCCGGAGAAATCCATGCTTTAATGGGGCCTAACGGTTCCGGCAAAAGCACCCTGGCCATGGCTTTGATGGGAAACCCTGATTTTAAAATTGCGTCCGGAAAAGCATTATTCAATCAAAGAAACATTTTGGCAGAACCTCCTGAGAAGCGGGCAAAACAGGGGCTTTTTCTTTCCTTTCAGTATCCCCAGGAGATAGCAGGCGTAAGTTTGTTTAATTTTTTAAGAACGGCTTATAACAATGTAAAACGAAAAAAGAATGATCCCATTTCTGTGGCGGAATTCAGAAACCTGTTGGAAGAAAAAAGCCGGCTCCTTAAAATTGATCCTTCGTTTTGGGGGAGACCGATTAATGAAGGTTTTTCCGGAGGCGAAAAAAAGAAAGCCGAAATTTTGCAGCTTTCGATATTGGAACCTAAGCTGGCAATTTTGGATGAAACTGACTCGGGTTTGGATATTGATGCTCTTAAAACAGTGGCCGAAGGCATCGATCAAATCCGTCGAAAAAATAAAATGAGTATTTTAATTATTACCCATTATCAAAGAATTCTGCGCTATATCAAACCTGATTTTGTGCACGTATTGCTGGCGGGCAAAATAGTGGAATCGGGTCGGCAAGCCCTGGCTGGAAAATTGGAACAAAAGGGCTATTTGAATTTCATCAAGAAAAAATAAGAGCATGATTACTAAGACCGCCGAAATAGTTTCTGAACAATACAAATACGGCTTTGCCATGCCGGAAAAATACGTCTATAAATCTAAAAAAGGGCTTGATGAAAAGGTAATCCAAGAAATTTCTTGGAAGAAAAGCGAGCCGGCCTGGATGACCAAATTTCGTCTGCAAAGCTATCAGTACTTTAAGAAGAGAGCTTTACCAAAATGGGGAGGAGATCTGAAAAAAATCAACTTTGACAGCATTTATTACTACATTAAACCAACGGATCACCCGGCCAAAACCTGGGAGGAGCTGCCTTCAGAAATTAAGGAAACCTACGACAAAATTGGCGTTCCGGAAGCGGAAAAGAAATTTCTGGCGGGAGTAGGAGCGCAGTACGATTCAGAAATGGTTTACCATTCTCTAATCGAGAATCTGGAAAAACAGGGAATTATTTTTTTGGATACCGATTCCGCTTTGCAACAATACCCCGATTTAGTAAAGGAGTATTGGGGTACAATTGTTCCGTCCAATGATAACAAATTTGCTGCTCTCAACTCCGCAGTGTGGTCCGGAGGGTCGTTTATCTACGTGCCAAAAGGGGTAAGCGTGAAACTGCCTTTGCAGGCTTACTTCAGAATCAATGCGGCGCGGATGGGTCAGTTTGAACGCACTTTAATTATTGCGGAAGAGGGGAGCGACTTTCACTATTTAGAAGGATGTACTGCTCCGATTTATACCACCGATTCCCTGCACGCAGCCGTGGTAGAAGTGTTTATAAAAAAGGGAGCCCGAGTGCGCTATACCACTATCCAAAACTGGAGCAATAATGTCTATAATCTGGTAACCAAAAGAATGCGAATTGAAGCAGAAGGAATCGGAGAATGGATTGATTGCAATCTTGGTTCTAAGCTAACCATGAAATACCCCGCCTGCTATTTAATGGGCCCGGGCGCGCGCGGCGAGCTGCTTTCTATGGCTTATGCCGGATTAGGCCAGCACCAGGATGCCGGCGGCAAAATGATCCACATAGCGCCCCATACTTCTAGCAGAATAACTTCTAAGTCAATCAGCCAGAACGGGGGAAGAACATCTTATCGCGGGCTGATTCAAATAAATTCCAAGGCAGAAGAATCAAAATCCCGGGTGGTGTGTGATGCCTTAATTCTAGATGAAAAATCCCGGTCCGACACCTATCCTGATATGAAAATCTATCAGCAAAATACCCAGGTGGAGCACGAAGCCACAGTCTCTAAAATAGGCGAGGAGCAGCTTTTTTACTTAATGAGCCGGGGTATTGACCAGATGACCGCCGAGACAATGATTATTAACGGATTCATTGAACCAATTGTAAAAGAACTACCGTTGGAATATGCGGTAGAAATGAACCGGCTGATCCAGCTACAGATGGATAGAAGTATTGGTTAATTTCATAATTTACAATTCTCAATTTTCAATGACTACTTTCTTAATTGTTTGAAAATTGAATCATTGAAAATTTATTGAAAATTGAAAATTGATAATTAAAAATTGCATTCTAATGACTAAAATAATAATTGATCAACTGAATAGAAAAAAGTCCAAGCGAACTTTGTCTGTTGGTAAAAGTGAGTCTTTAGTCTATTTATTACTGGGTTTACAGCCGGGCTCCAAAGAAGTCACGATAAATCTAAATGGCAAGGGGGCGACGGCCGAGATACTGGGATTGTTTATCGGCCGGCAAGGAACAGGTCAGATCAAAACAATTCAGCGCCACTTGGCTCCTGACACTACCAGCGATTTGTTAATAAAAAGCGTTTTATTTGATGAGGCAAGCTATAATTACCACGGCATGATCCGGATCGACCGGTCCGCTCCGGGCGCCAATGCTTATCAAAGAAATGACAACTTATTACTAAGTGAAAAAGCGCTGGTTAACACTAGGCCGGAATTGGAGATTCTGGCCAACGATGTCCGTTGCACCCACGGGGCAACCACCGGCAGAATAAATGAGGCTAACCTGTTTTATCTTACCAGTAAAGGTATTGCCAAAAAGGAAGCGGAGCGTCTAATCGTGGAAGGGTTTTTGCAAGATGTTCTTGAGAGGATTCCTGACCAGAAAAAAAGAAATGAGCTAGCAAAACAATTAAAAAGGAAATTAAATCATGTTAATTAAAATAGCCAAAACAAACGAAATATCAGCTGGAGCAATGAAACGGTTTACTGTAAGGGGCAAAAAAATCATCATTGTAAATCTGGAGGAAAAATTTTATGCCCTAGATGATACTTGTTCGCATAACCAATGCTCTTTGAGCAAAGGAGAATTAGAAGGCGGGATAATTATTTGTCCTTGCCACGGAGCAAGGTTTGATGTTTCGACCGGCAAAGTGCTGGCGCTTCCGGCGGTGAAAGACCTCAAAATTTATCCGGTTCAAATCAAAAAAGATTATTTATATGTAGAAATTTAATATGATTGATGCCGCTAAAATCAAAAAAGATTTTCCGCTTCTAAATCAGAAAATGAACGGCCAGCCGCTAGTCTATTTAGACAGTGCTGCTACTTCTCAAAAACCTCAAGCAGTAATTGATGCTATTAAGGATTTTTATGAGCGCCATAACGCCAATATTCATCGGGGGATCTACCGGTTAAGCGAGGAGGCCACCGAGCTTTATGAAGGTGCCCGGGAAAAAGTGCAAAAATTCATTAGAGCCAAAGAAACAAAAGAAATCATTTTTACCCGTGGTACTACTGAATCAATCAACTTAGTGGCTTATAGTTGGGGCAGACAAAATATAGAAAAGGGGGATGAAATTATTGTTACGGAAATGGAGCATCATTCTAATCTGATCCCCTGGCAGTTATTGGCTAAAGAAAAAGAAGCGGTTCTGAAATTTATTCCGATAGATGATGAAGGTCGTTTGAAGATTACTAAGCTGGACAGTTTGTTGAATAAGAAAACAAGGTTATTAGCAATAACGCATGTTTCTAATGTTTTGGGAGTGGTTAATCCTTTGAAAGAAATCATCACCAAGGCGCATAGTAATGGAACGCGGGTGCTGGTAGATGGTGCCCAGGCCGTTCCCCATCTGTCCGTGGATGTATCAGAGCTAGATTGTGATTTTTACGCTTTTTCAGGCCATAAAATGCTGGGACCGACCGGCATCGGAGTGCTCCACGGAAAAAGGGAGTTATTAGAAGCGATGCCTCCCTTTATGGGCGGGGGTGAAATGATTAAGGAAGTTACCAAAGAAGGCGCTACTTGGAACGAATTGCCGACCAAGTTTGAAGCGGGCACTATGCCGATTGCCCAAGTGGTCAGTTTAGGAACGGCCATTGATTATTTGAATGGCATCGGAATGGAAAATATCTGGCAGCATGAACAAATGCTCATTGCCTATGCTTTAGAAAAGGTTACGGCCATACCTGGAGTTAAAATCTATGGTCCGTTGAAACCGAAAGACAAAGGCGGAGTGCTGTCCTTTAATATCGGCGAAATCCATCCGCATGACATTGCTTCTATTTTTGATGAAGAAGGAATTGCGATCCGGGCCGGTCACCACTGCGCCCAGGTATTGCACCGTCGTTTAGGGATTCCCGCTACCGTCCGGGCCAGTTTTTACCTTTATACCGATCAGTCGGATATTGATAAACTGATAGGAGCAATTAAGAAAGCTAAACAACTTTTGCTATGAACACCTCGGATATTTATCGGGAAGAAATTATTGACCATTCCAAACATCCGCGCAATTTCGGTAAAATTGCTAAGCCGGATGTACGCTATAAAGAAAAAAACCCGCTTTGCGGTGATGAAATAGAACTTTTCGTAAAATTGGATAGTCATAAAAAAGTTAAAGCAGTCGCTTTTAACGGAGCCGGTTGCGTAATCAGCAGGGCCTCTGCTTCTTTATTCACCGAGGCGATAAAAGGAAAATCTGTGAGGGAATTAGAACAACTTTCTGCTAAGGATGCCTTGGAGTGCCTGGGTTTATCAGAGCTTACTCCGACCCGCCAAAAATGCGCTCTGCTGGTTCTAGAAACTCTCAAGCGCGGCTTGAAGAAATATCAACAAAAAACCAAATAGGAAGAATCTCTAACAATTAAACTAAATACTATGAAATACGAATTACCTAAACTTAATTATGCTTATGATGCCTTAGAGCCTTATCTTGACGCTCAAACAATGGAAATTCACCATTCCAAACATCATCAAGCCTATACTGATAATTTCAACAAAGCTTTGGCGGAGCATCCTGACCTGGCGGAAATGCCGGTGGAGGAGCTTTTAGCTAAAGTGAATGAATTATCGATTAAAGATAGAGATAAAAACGCTCTGCGTAACCACGGCGGAGGTTATTATAATCATAAACTGTTCTGGGAAATTATGGATCCCGCTAACAAAAAGGACGAATCTTTAATCAAGGACATTGAAACAGAGTTTGGCTCCGTTGATTCCTTTAAGGAACAGTTTTCCGAAACGGCTAAAACTCTACTAGGCAGCGGCTGGGCCTGGCTAGCACGGGATAAAGAAGGCAAGCTCCATGTTTACGGTCTGCCTAATCAGGATTCCCCCTTCCAAAAAGGGCATACCCCGATAATCTGCCTGGATGTTTGGGAGCATGCTTATTATCTTAAATATCAAAACCGCCGACCGGAATACATTGAAAACTGGTGGAATGTCTTAAAATTAATTTAGAAAGGGGATACTAATAAGTGAGGGTCTGTCTATTACAGTAGGCGAGCTCGCGTCGCGGGATCGCCTACTTTTGTATTGACCAATCATTTCTTTATTGATAAAATAAAGGACTTTAAGAAGTTTTTTTGAACATTCACAAACCTTAATAGAGGAGGGCTTGAAATGCCGCTCAAAATAATTGTTGGTTGTCAAAAAGGCGATGAAGGTAAAGGTAAGCTTGTTGATCGAGAACTTACATTAGGTCATTTTACCTGGAACGTGCGTTTTCAAGGTGGGCGCAATGCCGGCCATACCGTGCAAGTCGGAGATCAACAGATTATCCTGCATCTGATTCCTTCGGGAGTGCATCACAAGAATGTCCAATTGGGACTAGGCCCGGGTGTCATTTTTGACCCACAGGGGTTCTTTGAGGAAGTAGATGAACTCAAATCTTTTGGGATTGAAGTTGAAGGGCGTCTCTGGGTTTCCCCGGCTGCCAAGCTGGTAATGCCCTGGGATAAGGTTCTGGACGGAGCAATCGACCAAGTTCGGGCTGAAGCTCAAGGTAAAACGGTTCAGGCTGGCGGTGGAGTAGGAACCACTAATCGCGGGATCGGTCCGGCTTATGCCAATGCCATTGCCCGGGACGGTCTGACCGTTGCCCATCTGCTGAATCCGGAAATTCTCCGCCAACGGCTGGGAACAGTGGTGCCGGTCATCAATCGGATACTCAATGCTTTCGGCTGTCCGGAAACTAGCGTATAGGAAGTATTTGATCTGTACGCGCCGCTCGGAGAATGCTTACGGAAATTTACTAAGCCTCTTTCTCAAGGATTAGTACAATCACTTGAGAAAGATCAGTGGATTTTAGTGGAAGGTGGTCAGGGTGCTTTCCTAAGTGTTGACTGCGGGGTCAGTTATCCCTGTTGCACTTCTTCCATTACCACCTCTAATGCCGTTTTTGCCGGGTTAGGATTGCCGCTGGTTCCCGAGTGGATCGGTCCGATCGTAGGCGTGGTCAAAGCTTACCAAACTGCCGTCGGTAATCATCCCATGCCCACTTTGATTGGTGGAGAAGTGGAAGAGAGAATCCGCCAGCGCGGAAAGGAATTCGGTGCTACCACCGGTCGTCCTAGGCACTGTTGCTGGATTAATGGCTTGGAATTGGTAAGGGGGGTCTGGATTAACGGATGCACGGAAATCGTCATTACTAAGCTGGATGTTCTGGACGAAGAACCAGCAATTCCGATTGCGCGGGCGCTACGCTACAATAACTATGAGATTCATGAACTGCCTTCGACTTTGGAGGAATACCTAAGATGTGAGCCGGTTTATGATCAAGCTATGTCTGGTTGGCAAAAAGATACCAGTGGGGTTAGTAAATTCTCTAACCTTCCCGAAGAAGCCTGGAACTATCTCAAGCAACTGGAAATCATTGCCGGCGTGCCGATCACCGGCGTTTCTAACGGTCCTCAAAGGGATCAGTTCTGCGTCGCGTGATGCAGAACACCTCCAGGGGAAGAATTATTCATGGTTCTTCCCCTATTTTATTTGACGAGGATTAATAATTTATGATCAGTAGGCGAATTTGGCCAAATTCGCCTACTGATAGGAACGATGTCCCACGTACCAAAGTAGGGTATTTGTTCAGTGGAACGAGTACCCTTTTTAAATTTCCAATTTCCAATTCTCAATTTTCAAATAAGTTCCAAATTCCAATGTTCCAAACATATTTATAATTTGGAATTTTAATAAAAAAAGGGTATAAGCACAAAGTGCTCTACCCTTGTAAATTCCTCCTTTCGAATGAACTATCCCGTCCTTTGATAAACAGGTTCACGTTTCTTCTTAAAGGCAGTGAGCCCTTCCGCATAGTCCGGATGTGGTGCGAGTTCTTGCAGGTAAACCGTTTCGGAAAATTCCAGAGCTTCGGTAAGGGTTTTAGCATTCTGGGCACAGTGGGTTAGCACGCTGGTCGCCTGATTCAGGACAAAGGAGCTCAACTTAGCGGTATGCTGCTGTACATCGGCAAGCGCTTGGGCGACGGTAGTTTCGTCAATGTGCAGGACTTCTCCAAAGAGACTGGAAATTTTAGGTAGTTCCGCAACTGATCTGAAATCCAGTTGCTCAATGAGATTTTCCAGCGTGCCGGTAAAAGTCTCGTCAATCAGCCCCATAACGCGCATATCCTCCAGTTGCCAGGGTTCCTCTCCCTTCAGAATTTTACCTGTCAGCAGAAACCGGATTGTGCTTGTGATGTCCTTTGATAGGCGGGGGAAAACTGCCAAACCGAACGGCGGATAGCAAGCCAGCTTAATCTCCGGAACTCCGAAATACAGCGTTTTGGGATTCAAGGCGATTACCTTCCGGCAGGCCCGGACCAGTTCCGCTCCTCCGCCTAGACACTTGCCGGAAACAATAGCGACGGTAGGAAGGGGAAATTCAGCAACGGTCCGGCAGAGATTGTTGAAAACAGGAAGCATTTTTCCCACCTTCTCCGGAAAATGTTCGCCAATATCCGCTCCGGCGCAAAAATACTCTCCTTCACTGGCGAGCACCAATAGGTCGAATTCCTTGATCGGGAATTCCATCAGCAGAAAGTGGGATAGTTCTTCGCACATCGCCTGGTTCAAAATGTTTAGCGGCGGTCGCTTAAGCAGTAAGACCGCATTTCGACCATATGGTTTGAGTTCAGTAAATTGCAAATTCATCCTCATACTCCTTAATAAGTTAATAGGACAAAAATTTCGGTTGTCAGAACGGGGAAGGGCTACGATTCTTGAGGTTTTCCCAGCACCGCCTCAAACAGCTCTTCATTCATGGGATGACCTTCTGCCAGCAACTGTCGGTACTTAATGAAATCAATGACATTCGAGCCGGTGATTTTCTTGGTGTTGAAGGCAGTGAATCCCAGAGAACCTTCGCCCTGCATGTTTGCTGCTAGCCAGTGCCGGTTGGGAAGTTTATTCTGGTCCCACCCGGATTTTTTCTTCTGCCGGATACCGTCAATAGATTTCATCAGACAGCCCGAGAACAGGTTGATAAAGGTCCAGACGATGCGGTTGACTGCGGTATCGAGCTGAGCGGAATCATATACCACTTTTTCCATCAGACCTTTGGCATGCTGGATTTCGTTGTGTCCTGAGAGGCGTTCGCCGAAGACAATTCTGCCGTTCTCTATCCATTGGTCGGTGATGACCAAGGGGTTGGTGATGAATTTTCCTTCCAGCTTGAGTACTGGTACTGCCTCGGTGATTAATCCCAGCCGCAACATCTTGTAGGCAGACCACATTTCGCAGGAAACGCAGCTCCACATTGCTTGCTCAAGGGGTAACAACCAAGGCAGAAAGTCAGTAGAACCGCCGTCTGGTGCGCTGCCATGACGAGGACCGGCTTGTCCGAATATAGCAGTGTCAGCGGCAATGGTCAGATCGCATGCCATGCCAATTTCCTGACCGCCAGCTACGCGCATGCCGTTGACTCGGTTGATGACGGGCTTTTTGCAGTTTAGAATGGCATCCACCATCGCGATGAAAAGGTCCATGTACTGACCGTATTCTTCCGGCCGGCCGGAGTAATACTCGGCGTATTCCTTGGTGTTGCCGCCGGTGCAGAAAGCCTTGCTGCCCATGGCAGTGAAAACCACTGCTACCACACTGCGGTCCATTGAGGCGCGGTAGAACCCGGCGATTACTCCTTTCACCATTTTCGTGGTGTAGGAATTAAGTTGCTCCGGGTTGTTCAGAATAATCCAGGCGGTGCAAAGGTCTGGAACTACCAGTCCTTTGTCGTCCATTATCGGGCGTAGTTCGTACATTACACCCGGTGCTTGATCGCTGAATAGCGATTCGTCAAAGAGATTATGGTCTTTCAACTCATGATCTCGTGGTACCCAGTCTAGTGACATGTTTTACTCCCTTCTGTTTTTACTAACTGATTGGTGATTTTTTGATTGTATTTGGTTGTAAAAGTTCAAATTTGTATTTAATAATACAAGTTTTATATCTTAGCATAAGGAAAAGGGGAATTCAAATCTTGACTTTGTTTCTGGTTATATGATAGTGTGAAATTACAGATAAATGGCGTTCTCGGACGTCTATTTTTTGTTTAATTCTCAATTATCAATTCTCAATTTACAATCAATTTTCAATGAAACAATTTCCAAACAGGTATGATTTAGAAGATAGAACAGCTAATTTTGGCGCTGATATCATATTATTTTGTAAAAGAATTGTACAGGACGAAATCGCCAAACCCATTGTAAAACAGCTAATTCGTTCGGCAACAAGCATTGGAGCAAATTATATGGAAGCAAATGCCGCAAGTTCAAGAAAAGATTTTAGAAATAAGATATACATTTGCAAGAAAGAAGCTCAAGAAACAAAACATTGGCTGAGAATGATGTTGGTCTGTTTACCGGATAAGAAAGAAAAGATAAATAAACTACGTGGAGAATGTCAGGAATTAACGTTAATTTTTCAAAAAATAACCTCGTCATTGAAAATTAAAAATTAAACATTCACTGAAAATTGATAATTGGAAATTGAAAATTTGTTTTTATTGTAAATTTGACAATTTATCCAAAAATAGAATAGGATAGGAATTACAACTAAATAACTAATTTTAGCCATGAAACTGCAATTTAAGTACAATCTGATGAATTCCAAAGATACCCAAGGAATCAGGGATGTTGCCGTATTATACGGTAATCTCGCTTGCCCGGGCAGTTTTAGGCTAATTTTAGGCAAAATGTAATGTAATTTAGTTATTATCCTAGTACTGCCCCGGCAAAAGCCGGGGTTTTTAAGTAGTAGGCGAATTTCGCGAAATTCGCCTACAAAACCGTTCCCAAACTGGAGGAAACAACCATGATCAAGAGAACAACCAAAATATTCTACCTTGTCACCGGAATCAGCGAATTTTTCGTGGCTTTTCATTTTGGCACCTACGTGCTGTTCTTGCTGTCGCACCAGCTGACGCTTTTTGAGGTCAGCCTGGTAAACATGGTTTTTATGACCACCATGTTCTTATTTGAAGTGCCAACCGGTGCTATTGCCGATATCTTTGGCCGAAGATTCTCTTATCTTCTGTCTTGCCTGGTCACTGCCGCCGGATTCCTGTTTTACGGATTTTCGAGCACCTTGGCCGGATTTATGTTAGCGGAAGCGATTCTGGCCTTGGGAGCAACCCTTACTTCCGGAGCGTTAGATGCTTGGTTTGTGGACAGTCTGAAATTCTACGGCTACCAGGGGTCGTTTCACAATTTCTTTGCCCGCCAGGCAAGGATTCTGAATGGAGCGACCATCTTTGGCGCTTTGGCCGGCGGTTACTTAGGCCGTTTGAATCTCGCTTACAATTGGTTTGTAGCTGGATTCGGATTTCTGCTGGTAGCTTGGCTGGCCTCGCGGTTGATGAAGGAGGAATACTTTCAACCGAATGGAAACGGCATAAAGGGCATTCTGTCTGATTTTCGGGAAGTAGCCGGCAGCTCTTTCCACTATGGTAAGAGCAGTAAGGCATTTGTCTTGCTGGTTCTAATTGGCGTGGGAGTGAGTATTGCCACTATGGCCCCTAATATGCAGTGGCAGCCGGTTTTCCGGAGGTACTTTAATGATCCGGCGCTCTTTGGCTGGCTTTGGGCGGCCATGTCCGTGGCGGTAATAATCGGAAACACCCTAGTTCCTTGGCTGGCTAAGAAATTACCAGGCCAAAAATGGGTCTTTGCTTTAGCACTGCTGGTGATTGGAGTAGGGGTGATTATCACCCCTTGGGCTTCCGGATTACTGATCACCCTGTTGTTCTTCCTGTTTCATGAAATGGGTCGGGGAGTGCTTAGGCCCAGCCTGGATGCTTATTTAAACAGGATTATTCCTTCTAATTGGCGGGCCACCCTCCTCTCAATTTATTCTATGACCACCACCGGCGGAGCGGCCCTGGGACTACTGATAAGCGGTTATTTAGCAGAGCGCTACTCGATTCCGCTAACCTGGTCTCTGGCCGGGGGTTTGTTGCTGCTACTTATCCCCATCTCCTTGAAGCTCAAGGAAGAAGGAAAAAATTAAAAGGTCCTTCCTAACACCAAGAAGGACCTTTTTTATCACTTGTTTTAGCTAAAATATTCAAAAAATTGATTTACCCTACTTTATCGCTTGACAGTGTTTTATCAGAAGAAGTATGATAAAAACAACAAAATAGACTGGCAAACAAACACCAAAATCAATTTAAAAACCTTTAACAATCTCAGGGTTTGTTTTTTTCTCGCTTTTTTTCACTGAAAATGAGCAAAAGTGGGGAGTATTGACTGACACAAGATTTTGTGATAGAATACCTTATAGGACCACTAGATATAGTATTTTTAAGAATACAAAAAGCTAATTTGTGGGGAAATAACAAATCCCACCCTTAAAAGGGTCTATTTTTTTGCGAAAAAACTATGCGTTGTCCAGTTTGCCAACATCCCGATAGCCGAGTGGTAGATAGCCGGCTGGTAGAAGACGGAATAGTTATCCGTAGGCGCCGGGAATGTGAAAAGTGTGAATTTCGATTTTCTACCTATGAAGAGGTAGAAATCCTAGATCTTTCTGTAATTAAAAGAGACGGACGCCGACAGCCCTATTCTCGAGAGAAACTAGAAGAAGGATTAAGGAAGTCGTTGGAAAAACGCCCAATCGGGTCAGATGATTTCAAAAGATTAATTAGCCGGATCGAAAGGGATATTCAACTTAAGAGTAAATCAGCTTCTGCTCAAGCTAATGGTTCCCGCCGAGAAGTTCCTACTTCCAAAATAGGCGACATTGTGATTAAGCATCTTCGCAAAGTTGATCCGGTGGCTTACATTCGCTTTGCCTCGGTCTATAAATCATTTGATGACATTGATTCCTTTAAAAAAGAGCTTAAGAAAATAAGTTAGCTTTTCAAGCATTAATTAGGAGGTTTTATGCCCCAACAAACACAAACACTTACCTCTTCCAAAATCGAAGAAGAAATCGAAATAAAAGATTCAGCCCCGGAAACAGATAAAAAAAGAGGTCTTTCTTTCCAGCGACTTTTTACCTACGCCGAAACTCATCCTTTCGATGAAATCAAATGGGAAAAAAGAGATGCCGTAATCACCGACCCGAAAGGCAAAATAGTCTTTGAGCAAAAAGAAGTGGAAGTTCCTGATTTCTGGTCTCAGAACGCTACTAACATTGTGGCCTCGAAATATTTTTATGGCGATAAAGAAAAAAAAGAAAGAGAGTTCAGCGTCAAACAACTGATTGACCGAGTCTCTCGAACCATAACCGACTGGGGCAAAAAAGATAATTATTTTGCATCCGAAGAAGATGCGGAAAATTTCTATAACGAATTAACTTACCTTTTAGTAAATCAATACACGGCATTTAATAGCCCAGTCTGGTTTAACTGCGGGGTTGATCGTTATGATAGTGGTTCAGGAAAAGGACGCTATTACTGGAACAAAGAACAGCAAAAAATATTAGTTGCCGAAGACGATTATACTCATCCCCAATGTTCGGCCTGTTTTATCAATTCGGTGGAAGATTCCATGGATTCTATTTTAAATTTGGCCAAAACCGAGGGAATGTTGTTCAAATTCGGATCAGGAGCCGGTACCAACCTTTCTCCTATTCGGTCTTCTAAAGAGCATTTAAGCGGCGGCGGTCAATCCTCTGGCCCGGTGTCGTTTATGAAAGGATTTGATGCTTTTGCCGGGGTGATTAAATCGGGCGGCAAGACTCGCCGAGCGGCCAAAATGGTCATTTTAGATGTAAATCACCCGGATATAATGGAATTTATTGGATGTAAAGCCAATGAAGAAAAGAAAGCCTGGGCTCTAATTGATGCTGGTTACGATGGTTCGATTGATGGAGAAGCTTATTCTTCGATTTTTTTCCAAAATGCCAACAATAGCGTTCGGGTAACGGATGAATTTATGGAAGCAACCCTGAATGATGGTAAGTGGAAAACAAGGACAATTACCACTGGCAAAGTAATGGATACTTTTAATGCCCGTGACCTTTTGCGCAAAATCGCGGAAGCAACCCATATTTGTGGCGATCCCGGACTGCAGTTTGATACCGCGGTTAATGATTGGCATACCTGTTTGAATACCGATCGCATTTATGCCTCTAATCCTTGTAGCGAGTATATGTTCATCAATGATTCGGCCTGCAATCTGGTATCTTTAAATCTGACCAAGTTTTTGAATGATAATGGGGAGTTTGACGTTGCTTCTTTTAAGCATGCTGTGGATGTAGTAATTACCGCTCAAGAGATAATCGTGGACCGCGCCAGTTATCCGACCCAGAAGATTGCTGAAAATAGCCATCTGTTCCGTGCCCTCGGGCTGGGATACGCCAACTTGGGAGCGCTTCTGATGTATTTGGGCCTTCCTTATAATAGTGATAGGGGTAGAGCCTTGGCCGGTGTAATCACCGCCATTATGACCGCCGAAGCTTACAAACAATCTTCTATCATGGCCAAAGAAAAGGGGGTTTTTGATAAATATAATGAAAACAGAGAGCCCTTTTTAAGGGTGATTCGAAAACACCGGGATGCCACTAAAGAAATCAACGGCGATTTGACCATGCCTGGTCTAAAACAGGAGGCGGAAGAAATCTGGAACGAAGTTTTAGAACTAGGAAACGAGTACGGCTTTCGAAATGCTCAAGTAACCTTGCTGGCTCCTACCGGTACCATCGGCTTTTTAATGGATTGTGATACTACCGGTATTGAGCCGGACATTGCTCTGGTAAAATACAAAAAATTGGTGGGAGGAGGCTACATGAAGATTGTGAATAATACTATCCCCATGGCGCTTAAACGGCTTGGCTACAACAATGATCAGGTCAAGGACATTATCGACTACATTGACAAAAACGATACGATCGAGGGAACGCCTTATCTTAAAGAAGAAGATCTGCCGGTATTTGATTGCGCTTTTCGTCCTTCCAACGGCGTCCGCTCCATTCACCATTTGGGGCATATTAAAATGATGTCGGCCGTTCAACCCTTTCTTTCTGGAGCCATTTCTAAAACGGTGAACATGCCCGAGAATTCAACGGTAGAAGATATTATGGATACCTATATCCAGGCTTGGAAGTTGGGCTTAAAAGCAATTGCCATTTATCGGGATAGTTCTAAACGAACTCAACCTTTAAACAATAAGAAAGAGGAAAAGGATGTCAAGAAAGAGGAGTTTAAAGTAATTCGTAACAAACTGCCGGACGAAAGACAGTCCATTACCCATAAGTTCGAAGTAGCCGGCCACGAAGGATACATTACGGTTGGTCTTTACGAAGATGGTCGCCCTGGCGAAATCTTTATTACCATGTCGAAAGACGGCAGCACCCTTTCTGGAATAATGGACGCCTTTGCCACTTCTATTTCCCTTAACCTGCAATATGGCGTTCCCCTGAAAGTGCTGGTTAATAAATTTACCCACACCCGCTTTGAACCGGCCGGCTTTACCAATAACAAGCAGATCCCGATGGCTAAGTCGATTATGGATTATATCTTTCGCTGGTTGGCAATAAAGTTTTTAAACCCCGAAGAAGTAGCGTTGGTTCATAACGCTTTATTGATTGGGGAAGACAAGAAGGAACTGAAGGAAGAGGTAAAAGAAAATAGCAAAATAAAGGAGGAAGAAAAAGATTCTCCTAATCCGGGCGAAGGTCAAGACCCGCTGCCCGCTTTTCAAATAAAGGTTGAGCAACAAGAATTGTTAACCTTTCAGAACCACGAAGATGCTCCGTTCTGCGAAGAATGCGGATCAATTATGATTCGCAACGGATCCTGCTACAAATGCCTGGAATGCGGCAGTACCAGCGGCTGCTCCTAGTCTCAATTTTCAATTTTCAATTTACAATTTTCAAGTACGCCATTGAAAATTGAATCATTGAGAATTTAATGGAAATTGCAAAATTGATAATTGAAAATTATTGATTATATTATGTCCAGAAAAACAGAAAATAAAGGATTAGTAATCGTCTACACTGGCTCTGGCAAAGGCAAAACCACCGCGGCGATTGGAATGGCAGTGCGCGCGGCCGGTTATAATCAAAAATCAATCATTATTCAATTTATCAAAGGAACTTGGAAATCAGGGGAAGGGCAGAGTCTGAAAAAGCTTTATCCTCAAATAGAGATTATTCCGGCCGGCAAGGGATTCGTAAAGATATTAAATGACCGCGAGCCTTTCAAAAATCATCTTCAAGCGGCTCAAGCGGCCTTAAAACTGGCTCGGCAGGCTGTCCGTTCCCATAAATATCAAATAGTGGTTCTGGATGAAATCAACTATGCGGTAAAAGGGAATTTGGTTTTAGTAAAAGATGTCTTAGATCTAATTAAAATGAAGCTTCCCTCAATCCATTTAGTGCTGACCGGCAATTACGCTTCACCCCGCCTAATTCAAAAAGCCGATCTGGTGACAGAAATGAAAGAAATTAAACATCCTTTCCAAAAAGGAATTAAGGCTCAAGAAGGAATCGATTATTAAGCGATTTGACAGCTCTAGTCAAGAAGTAATAGAATTAACTCACCTTAACAATTGAAAGTTTAATCAGAGAGAAAACAGGGAACACCGGTGGCTCCCTCGTCAGACGAGGGGGGAATCCGGGGCAGACCCGCTACTGTGAGTTCTGAACGAAGTGAAGAAATCACCTCGAGCTTAGTCGAGAGGTGATTATTCCCCAGCTCAGAATAAGCCAGAGAACTGAATCTCTCTTGAGAAAGTCTTCTTTACTTTCTTCGCGGATAGAGAAAGGAAGGGTCTAATTTTTGCCTTCCTTGATAGGAAGGTTTTTTTGTCCGCAGGGATAATCATTAATAAAAAACGATATGTCTAAAAAAAGAATTTATTTCCTCGCCGTTATTTTAATCACCTTGTCTTTAGTTGGTGCTGGTTGTCTTACTAAGGAAACCAGCACTGAAACAGGCCAAGTAAAAGGAGAGGCAACGGAAACAGCACAGCTCCAAGTTGATCTGGTTATTAATACCGGCAACAGCAACCTGACTTATACCATATCGGTTATTCAGGATTCAACTGTTTTAGCGCTGTTACAATCCGCTTCGGAAAAATACGGGCTGGCTCTGGAAGTTCAGGATTCTACTTATGGACCATTTGTTCAGGCGCTGGCTGGCAAAAACGGAGGCGAAGATGGTAAATACTGGATTTACTATGTTAACGGAGAAGCGGCCACCGTCGGGGTGGGGGAGCAAATCGCAAAAGATGGTGATAAAATTGAATTTAAATTTGAGTAATTATTAATCCCTATTATTATGAATAAGTTCAATCGCAAAAAATTATTTTTTGCTGTTTTGCTGATTGGCTTTGCTATCTTAGGCCGCTATCTTTTATTGGAGGTGCCAAACGTAGAAACAATGACCGCTGCCATTCTTTTAGCCGGTGCTTTACTAGGAGGAGCATACACCCTGATCGTTCCCTTAGCGGCAGTGGCCATCTTTGATTTATTCTATGGCAACAGTTCCATTCTGATTTTCACCTGGTCCGCTTGGGCAATCATTGGTTTTTTTGGGTTGGTGCTTAAAGGAAGGACCAAAAGCGCCTGGAAGTTTACGGCCGGTTTAACAGGAATGGGAATGGTTGCTTCTCTTTTTTTCTATTTTTGGACCAATTTTGGGGTCTGGCTGATTGGTAATTGGTATCCTAAAACGACCAATGGTCTGTTAAACTGCTTTTTGGCTGGTGTTCCCTTTTTGAAATGGCAGATTATTGGAAACCTGATTTTGGTTCCGGTTTCTGGATTAGCCTTTCATTTTCTTTTTGAAAAAATCAGAATGGCTAAACTAAAGCTGTTATTTATCCCCACACCAAGAACGTCCCACCCTTCGAAACGGGGGTAAAAGGGAGATTGAACTTTCCTAAAAAATGTCCCATTTTCAGAATGAGGTGTGGGGATTTACTAAAGAAACAAACAGAGCTAAAATTGATTAGGTTATCATTATTATAGAGATCAAATTATGAAAGCCAGGCGATTTTATCCAGTAATTGTTGGTATTTTAGCAAGTTTTAGCTTAATTATTTATTCTGTTAAACCTCAAGAAAGTTCTGCTGCCGAGCTTGCCCAATCCGCTACCAGAATCCGGATCGATCAAAATACGATTAAAAAAGGCTTTACCGTGGAACACGCCAGCGGTAATTTTCGTTTTGCCGTTACTCCCGGGCAGGTTGATCAGGAAGTAAGCATTGTGTTGAAAAATGAAACTGTTTTTAATGCTCCCTTGCCCGCCGGAAAGAAAGCGGTCAGCCCCTTTTATTCCTTCGGAGTAAAAGGAATGGACCATAACCCGGTTATTGTAGAAAAGCCTTATTGGGTGGCCATGCACTATACTTCAGATAATTCCATTGCCCCCAAAGCTATTTACAACTGGGACAGTAATAAAAACAGCTGGATGAGAATGCCCTCCGGCGTGAATCTAGAAGCCCAAGAAGTACGAGCAATTTCCCATTTGCCTTTTTCTTGGGTGGTAGTTTTAGAGGATACCAATACTTTGCAGGGCAGAGCCAGTTGGTTCCCTTCTTCCCAAGGGTTAGTTGCTGCCAGTAACGATTTTCCTCTGGGTACCGAGCTGACAGTGATCAACTTGGCTAACAATAAAGCTGTGGTAGTAAAGGTTGTTTCTACGGGCCCTTTCGTAGCCGATCGGATTATTGATTTGTCTGATGATGCTTTCCAAGAACTGACGACGCTTTCGGAAGGAGTGATTGAAGTTAAAGTCCAGCCGGCAATAGCCAGTCCAGCTGTGGTTAGTATTGATTCTCCTTCGGGTATTTTGATTGATGCGGGTTCCGGCCAGGTTCTTTGGGAAAAGAATGCTAAAGAGGTGCGTTCCATTGCCAGTATTACTAAACTGATGACCGCAATGATCTTTTTGGACACTAACACCTCTTTTGATAAAGTAGTCGCCATGGAGCAGTCAGATATGGCTAGCGGTTCCAATTTACAAGTAAGTGCCGGCGAAACTCTGAAGGTACAAGATTTGTTTTACTCTATGCTGGTCGGTTCTGCTAATAATGCCAGTTTGGCTCTGGCTCGTTCCACTGGGCTATCGCAAGAGGAATTTGTCAGCCGGATGAATGCCAAAGCCCAAAACTTAGGGCTAACTAACACTCATTTTGTTGAACCATCTGGCCTTAATCCCGATAACAAATCAACGGTTCACGACGTGGTTTTGTTTTCTAAGGAAGCTCTGAAGTCTTTTTCCATGCTCCAAGGAACCACCACCAAAGAATATACCTTTACCACCATCAACCGCGGCGTTTTTCATAGAATAAAAAACACTAATGAACTGCTCGATTCCTCGCTTTACGTTACCGGCGGAAAAACCGGCTATTTGGACGAAGCCGGCTACTGCTTAATGGCCAAAGCCAAAAACAGTCAGGGTCGCGAGGTAATCGCGGTTACCTTGAGTGCGACTACCTCTAGTTCAAGATTCAGTGATACCGAGAAATTGCTTCGATGGGGGTTAGGTACTCCTTAATCAAGTTTGCTTATGGGAAACGAGTCAGTACCGAAAAGCGACAAAGGGCTTTCGAATAATTCAAAAAGGGCAATAATTTTCAGTACCCTTTTTATTTTTACCTTATTCTGGTTTTCCCCCTCTTTTAAAGTGGGATTTTTAGCGGACGATTACGATTTTTTGGAACATACTATCCAGGCCGAAGAAACCGGCCACCCGCTTTTAGCTTTGTTGAATACTTCCATTGGTGGAATTTCGTTTTATCGGCCAGTAATCAATCTTTCTTTCGGACTGGGTTATCAATTTTTTAACTTCAATCCCTTAGGATACCATTTAACCAATATTATCATTTTTGGGATAAGTGTTGGTTTGTTTAGTCTTTTAATTGATTTTCTTTTTAACCGCCAGTTGCTTGGTTTTATGGCCGGCCTTTTATTTTTAGTAAATCCGTTTAGTGCCGAGAGCGTAGTTTGGATTGCGGGCCGGACTGATCTAATTATGCAGTTATTTTTGCTTCTTAGTCTAATTTTCTTTTTGTTGCTACGGAAACAATTTAAATATTTCTGGCTGCTTGGCTTTGTTCTGGCGTCTTTATTATGTATTTTCAGCAAAGAAAACGGAATTATCATTGCCGGCCTTATTTTTTTAATCGACCTTTTTTGGTTTAATTTAATTAGCAAAATAAAGCGGGGTTCTTTAAAGGAGCGTTGGCGACTGTTAGCCCCCTATTTTTTAATAGGGCTGGTAATAATTTTGTTTTTTATCGGCCGCTACCTGGTATTAGGCCATTTCATTCTTCAGCATAATGAATTTGGCTATCCTAATTTCAGAATGCCCGGATTAAGGGATGTTTATCTGTTTTTCTTTTATTTTGTCAAAGGCATTATGCCCAGCAGCGGATTTGAATGGCTGGGCATTCCTTCTAAGATTTTTTACGGTTTATATTCCCTAAGCATGCTGGCTGGATTGTTTTCTTTGGCCGCTTTAATTTACAAAAAAGCATTTCCCTTCCTGAATCGTTTGATTTTTGCCGGGCTATTCACCTTTTTCTTAGTTCTGCCAGTTTTAGGATTTGTCCGTTTTGTTACCGCTGACCATCAAAATGCTCGTTTTCTTTTTGTGCCCGCGCTTGGCATCATTCTATTCATCATTACGCTCTATGGTATTTTTCCTAAAAGCGGTCTGCGGCTATTAAGAATGAGCGCGCTTGGCTTGATTATCATTTTGTGGGGAGCAACTTCTTGGTACGTTCAGATTCCCTTTAAAAATGCCAGTGATACTTTAAGAGGGGTTTTTGATAAATTTGAGCAACAAATAATGCCGGAAATCCGAACAGTAGCACAACCCGCTATCTTGCTGGCAAATTTGCCCCAAGTGCGCCGTGGGGTTTATGTCACTCCGTCAGATATCGATTTGGCGCTGCAAATAAAGTTTCCCCAATTAAAATCCGCGGAGATTCAAATGTACGGCATTGTTCCGTTAGCAGACTCGGCAATTTGCCAGATCCAGAATGGCGAAAGAAACCCAGTCACCCTGTTTGCCTATCTTTGGCAAAATGATCAGTTTGTTTCTTCTGAAATAAGAGAAAGAGTTTCTTTTTCCCCGCGCGATCCGGTATCTTTAGGCGGAGCTTTGAATGAAAATAATCAATCGGTGGAATTCCCTGCCGTTGTTGACCATCAGAAATCAATAGTTTGGAACTATAAGGGAGAGGCTTTTGATCCGGCTAACCTTAAAGAATTAATAATTCCGATCAATTCCTGGGAAGGGGAATTAAGCGGTGCCTCCTCGCATATCCGTTTCCGCTTTAGCTTTGGAGATAAACTGAATAATGACCGGATGCTGGCTATTTCAGTAAAACAGGAGGATTTAGACCAAGGGATGATTCGCTTGCCGTTGTGTCCCTACCCTCGATTTTATGATACTTACCCAATTAAAAAATTGTCATTAGAATGGTTGGGATTCGAGAATGCCAAAATAGAAGTAGGCGCTCCTGAATTTCGTTAATAAATAAAATCTGTGTTTACCTATCTAAATAAAATTACAAAAGACAGGTACCTATTGATATTTATCGGGTTAGTCGTGGCCTTGGTTATTTTTAATATCCTTTGGATTATAAAAGATCAGAGCCCTCCGCTTTGGGATATGGCCGCTCATTCCGCCCGCTCAGTGGACTTCGGCAAATTCATCCAGGGCTTTCACCCGCGCGCTATTTTAAATTACGTTTCTATTTATCCGCCGTTTACTTATCTGTTAACGGGCAGTTTGTATTCTATCCTAGGCTTTTCTGAAGACATTCCCCAGTTTTCTTTGCTAATTTACCTGATAGTTTATTTAGTAAGTATCTATGGGATTGCCCATAAGCTTTTCAGTAGAAAAAGCGTGGCCTTGTTCGCGGTATTTTTAGCGTCAGTCTATCCTTTGCTAGTTCATTTTTCCAGAATATACGATCTGGATTTCCCTCTAACGGCCTTACTCGCTTTGTCCTTATACGCCTTATTAAGAACAGGCTATTTTACCAATCTCAAATGGTCTGTTGCTTTGGGCGTTATCGTTGCTCTGGGCATGCTTACTAAGTGGACTTTTGTTATTTTTTTCCTTGGCCCTTTAGTGGTCTACCTGTTTGCTTTCAAAAAAACCAATGATAGTTTGGCAGAAAACGAACTATCCCGAAAGGTTTTTAGGAGAAATCTGCTAATGGCGGTAATGGTGGCGCTTGTTATCGCTGTTCCGTGGTATTGGCAGAATTTTTTTGATGTTCTAAAATCCAGCATTGCTACCCGTAATAATGTTTTCTCAGTTCCTTACGAAAACATTATTAGCATCGGCAATATTAATTATTACATCCTAAAAACAATTAAAAGCGTCACTTGGCCGCTTGCCCTGCTGATGCTGACGGGCATTATTTTTTCTTTTCTGCGGCACAAAAAAGAAGACTGGTTTTTGCTGAGCTGGATTCTGTTACCTTATTTTTTAATGACTTTTTTAATCTATTCCAAAGAAAGCCGCTATTTTTTGCCGGAGTATCCTGCCTTGGCAATAATTTCAGCCGGTACTATTCTTTCGCTCAAAAAAATCTGGCTTAAAAGGACTTTAGTTATTGGCGGAGTGATCATTGGAATATTTATCTGGATAGAAACTTCTTGGGGAATTCTTTTTCTACCCTGGAAGTTTTACCAGCAAATAGGGTTTTTTAGAACTTATGGCTATTTTGTCCCCTCTACCGAAGATGTGGGATACGGCTTTACCCGCCCGACCCAATACCAGACAGCAATTAAAGAAATTCCCCGTGCTATTCTGGCCGATCGGAGCAAGAGAAAAGTATCGGCAGAAAGCCCAAGTAAGATTTTAGTTGTACCGAACAGCATTTTCTTGACCGCTGCCCAAATTCAGTTTTATGGCAATCTGATCGGTTTAAAAGCCGATTATAGTTTAAGTTCTAAAGTAAGAGTTAAGGATTTTAGAAAATTTCTGCCCCAGGCGGACTACATTATCACAAAAACAGGTGATCAAGGCCCCAGCATCTGGTCGCCTCATTTAAAGGATATCCAAGAGGAATCAGAAAATCCTGAAAGCGAGATTTTTAGTAAGTACGAACTGATAGATACTTGGCCTTTAAACGGAATTGAAGCGGAAAATCAAACAGCAAGACTTTATCGCAGGAAGGACTAAATATCCTTACATTGGGAATCAAGGCAAATGTATCCTCGCCCACGGGGAATGAGTGATATGGGCGTCCTTCAAAAGGGCGTTTTTTAATTGCATGATTACTGTTTTTGGAGATAAAATAAAAATCCTCCCACACCATTGACCCCATTAGAGATTTCCATAATCAAACCTTAGTATATTCTTGGTTTGAATCAGATAATTTGAAATACTTAGGTTAATATTCATTTTATCTCTAACGGGATTGACAAATTCTACAAAGTATGATAGGGTGATCTGTTACACTTACCTGTTTTTTAAACGGGTTTGCTCGTAACGCGTTCGTTGAAAATTGGTTACAAAACCTAGCAATCTTGTAAGTAATGTTGATAAAGAAATAAAAAAAGAGAGAAAGGAGGCAGAAATGCCTACGAATCCAACAGTTCCAGAAACCGGTGAAGCTTCTACTTCCCCAAAAACCAAGAGGAAGAAAAAAGGCCTTTTCCTTTGGGCTGAAATCTTAAGGTGGGTGCTTTTCGGACTGATTGTTCTAATTAGCCTCATCTCAAGCCTAAGCTCTGGTAAAGCCGTAGACCTGATCGTGGCCTTGGTGACAATTATTATTTCTGCTGCCGTGTTGTGGGTTTTAGTTCCGATTCTGGTCAGGAGAATGGCGGACCAAGGATTGTTTTTTCTGCGGGTTCCGGAAATGAGAGCCGCGCTAATTCTGTGCGACAAAGTAATCCACAAAATCCTCATTTCTGCTTCCGAGAAACATCGGACAAGGTTTGATGGATTAGTGACGGAGAAGGGGGTTAAGGGAGTAAAACTACAAGTACTGGAATCCGGTCAGGGGCTGGTTTGGATGGGAGTACCCTGGAAGTACCAGCGGTATGAGTGGTATGAGAAATCCGACGAGGAAAAAAATCCCGAGATTGATCCTCAAACTCTGCTCGTACTTTCCGAGCGGATTTTCGATTTTACGCCGCCCGACGTTGATACTGCCGAACCGATAGAGATCCATGCCAAGTTGACGGTTTACTTCTATATCTATGACCCTTACAAAGCGCTTTTCGGAGTGCGGTACTACCTCGAAGCCCTTGCGCTGGAAATTGCTTCGCGTTGGCGCAAGGTCATATCTCTACTGCACTATTTTCAGTACATCAGAGCGGAAGAAGGCAAGTCGGATCTTAAGGGCAAAACAGTGGGACAAGTCTCGGCACTTATTATGGAGTCAATGGAAGTTGACCCCGAGATTATCAAGTTGGCCCATCGTCGGCTGCTCACTGATTTGTGGCTGGCGGCGATGAAGAAAAAACTCTACTTCGACTCAGAAGGAAACCTCCAGGAAAACAAAAGAGAAGAAGAAGCGGTTCCCTGGGACATCACCGACCCGCTCGTTTTAGACGGGAAGACTGGAAAGAACAGCGAATTCGACGTGTACGACGACTTTACTGCCATGCCTGGTAATCGTGTCTACGTGAAGGACAACGGCGAGGTAAAAGAATCGGTCGATGGTACCACGGTAAACCTGAAGCCTCTGAAGCCTCAGCCCGGTGAACAAAATCCGGTGGTCGATCTTGTTCACAAGGTCGTATACACCTACACCCAAACATCTGAAGGAAAAAAAGAGGTGAAAAGGGTGTTTTACAAACTGGGCATTCCGCCCAGCAAAGCTGTCCGCCGGATTTTTGAAGACTGGGGAGTCGTGCTCAAAGACGTCGAAGTCACTGACATCGAGCCAAAAGAAATAGCCATTAGAGAAGCTCTGTCTGAAAGACTTAAGGCCAGAGCCGCGGCCATGGCTGTGAAAGAAACGGCCGCGGGTCATAAAGCCAAAGACATTCTGGAAGGAGAAGGAGTAAAACAGAGGACGATTCTGGAGGGAGAGGGTCAGAGAGAGGCAAGGAGACTAGCGCTTGTCGGAGATGCCGAAGGGTTTACGGCACAAATAAAAGCCCTTGGACTTTCTCAAGGAAAAGAAGCAAGCATTGTTCTAATTGCCGAGCAAATGCGGAGAATCACCGAAAAAACCCAGATGACCGTAATGGCTGGTAGTGGCGCAGGTTGGACCGATCTTTTCGGAAGCATTCCCCTCATAAAAGACCTCTGGTCAGGGAAGCCGCAAACCTCAGAATCCTTCATCGGCACCTTATCCAGCATGTCAGAAGCGGATCTGGCAAAGGTGAAAAGTGAACTTGCCAGAATCGATAGCAGCGTTGAAAAAGAAAAGCAGAAAACTGATAAAACTGAATGAACCAAAAGCGGGCGCTGGCCGGTTGCTGGCGCCCACTTTTCCTACTTTAGGAGGTAAGATATGTTTGTAGTAATGATTGTCGTGCTGATGGTGTCTGCTGCTATTGTGATGACGTTTTTGCTCATCGGAAAAGCGGCAACACCAAGCCAGAGAAGAACGGCGGCTGAAACGTCTCCTACAGATGTGACACAAAATCCGAATTGGCTTAGTCGTCGCTGGAAAAGGATTCGCGGCAATAAACCCTTCAAAGAATGGATGCGCACGTGGGGGACCTTCGGATGCTGGGTGTCTTTCTGGGCCGCCGAAATAATTTTGGTCGAGGTGAACAATCCGGGGTTCTGGAAGAAACTGTTGTTCGGCTGGGACTTTATGACTGTTGGCTTCTGGGTGATGCACGTTATTTTCATTTGGACCTTGGGAACCTGGGGTTCGGGGAAAAGCAAGGGAGCCCGGAAGTTTTCGGTTCTCCTATGCAACGTAGTATGGATCGGGCTCTTCGTGTTTTTTCAGAGCCAGATCCTAAATATTCCCTATTCTGATTGGTTATTTCGGAATGTGCTAAAAAACAGTAACCAGTCAGCCACTACGCAGACATACACCACGCCAGCAAACTACGAGAACTATATTGCTAGTCCAGCTCCTGGTATGATAATTGCCGGAGTGGTGCCAGAGGGTAAAGCGCCGGATGGCTCCTGGAAACTGCAGTATGTCTGCGATCTGAAGCCGGGTGAGAACCTCATTACCATTACCGAGGTAAACGGTCGTATCCGGGCGAACGGTCGCTACACTCGGTTTGAGAGCGAAAAGCTCTACGCCGATGTAGTGCGAGGCCCTCGCGATTGGGAATCAATTGAGATTTCTGACGAGGAAAGCCCACTTCGGCTCGCAGTGGGAAACCGACTGGTCCTGATCGCCGGCCCGGGCGAGGTACGGATGACTGTAACCAAGCTGACCCCCTTGTATGCCTATATTGAGGCAGAACAGGGCGGTTCGGGAATCGTTCAACTTAAACTAACGGTGAGATCGAGCTAATGCTCGTTCTCAAGGCGGGGCGCGTGCTTTCGAAAGAGAGTGCCGCCCCTTTTTTATTTTTGCTCTAAAACAAAAATTCCCATAAAGGGATATAGTATTTCGGAAAGTTTGTTACTGGTACTAGGGGTGGGGATTGTCACCCCGTACCAAAAAATATTATTGCTAAACAGTAAAGTATGTGGTAGCGGGGGTGGGGATTGAACCCACGACCTTGGGCTTATGAGTCCCACGCTCTACCAACTGAGCTACCCCGCCTTAAAGTAGTTTTGAGTATTATTGCTAATTTAATGTAATCTTATATTTTTGCTACGGGGTGAAAGTCCCACGCTCTTCCTGGGTGCTTAAGGTCACCTTTGGTGACATCTCCGCACCCGTCTCGGCGCTCGCCAAGACAAGTAAGTTGTCTTGCTTTCCGCGCCTCGACCCAACTGAGCCCGTCCGCCTCGGCTACGCCGAAGGCGTGCCGGGCGGGCTACCCTGGCTTGGTTGCGGGAGGGGGATTCGAACCCCCGACCTCCAGGTTATGAGCCTGACGAGCTGACCGCTGCTCTATCCCGCGTCGTGTTGTCTTTTATAATTTTAAAGAATCCATCTCCTCCTTTTTGTTTTTTAAAGAATATTTCTCTTTTTCTTGCCTGGCTAAGTTTATCGAATTTTTCTGAATAAATCAATTTCCAGTTCTTAAATCGCTTTGTCCAGGTAGATAATCCCTCATTATGTTCTTTTAGCCTTCTTTGGATATCAGAAGTAGTCCCAATGTAATACCTCTTATTTTCGCTTTGAATTATATATACTATGTACTTTTTCATCTTATCATCCAGTAACTATGAGCCTGACGAGCTGATCCCGCGTCCGCGGGACTCTATCCCGCGTCGAATGCTTAAGTATCTTAACTTATAAAAAAAAATCTGACAAGACAGGTGGTAATAGTAAATATAGTCTTTGGTGGGCAAGGAGAGAATCGAACTCTCATGAGCTTACGCTCATACGATTTTGAGTCGTACGCGTCTACCAATTCCGCCACTCGCCCCTTTATTTAATGTGTATACTTTTTCCGTCGGATGAATGTAGGGTTTATTATACCCCAAACCTAGCTACTATTTAAGATTCCCTTTCGTTGTAAAATAAGTCTAGAAATAAAATACTTAACTGTCAACATTTCAATGATGTAAAAAATCAGCAAATCTGGTATAATGATACAAGATTTTGTCTTTCAAAATAATATGGCTCGAATTATTTCGCTGGTAAATCAAAAAGGAGGAGTGGGTAAAACCACTACCGCTGTTAATTTAGGAGCCTATTTAGCGGCGATGGGCCGTTTTGTCCTTTTGGTGGACATTGATCCTCAAGGAAACGCATCTTCCGGAGTGGGAATCGATTTTAGAAAAGTGCAAAAAGGAGTCTATGAGGCAATTATTAAACAGGCTTCTTTTCGGGAAGTGACTCATCATACAGCGTTAGAAGGCTATAAAGTGGCCCCTTCCACAATTTCCTTGGCCGGCGCTAATATTGAGCTGGTGACGGTGGAAAACCGAGAACACAAGCTGCGCGAGAGCCTGTTAGAGGTCAAGAACGATTATGATTACATTTTAATCGATTGCCCGCCTAGCTTAGGATTATTGACGATTAACGGCTTAGTGGCCGCCGACGAAATTTTGGTTCCCGTGCAAAGCGAATACTATGCATTAGAAGGATTAGGGCAACTACTCCATACCGTTAATTTAATTAAGGAAAATATTAAGCCAGAACTCAAAATGTTGGGAGCGGTGCTGACCATGTACGACCGCCGCCACCAGCTTTCCAACGAGGTAATGTATGAGCTTTACAAATTTTTCCCCAGTAAAATATTTCGTTCCGTCATACCCCGAAACGTGAAGCTGGCCGAAGCTCCTTCTTTCGGCGAGCCGATTATTAAGTACGATCCCAAATCAAAAGGGGCCAAAGCCTACGAGAGGCTGGCCCGGGAAGTAATTGAAACAGAAGGATAATCAGATAAAAATATGAAACACAATAGCAGCTTGGGTCGGGGATTAGCCGCCCTGATTCCCATCAAAAAAGAATCGACTATTTCTACCGCAGAGCTGGCCAGGACTGAAGTAGAAAGGGTGCAAGAGGTTCCGGTTTCCCAAATCCAGAATAATCCCATGCAGCCCCGGCACCATTTCGACCACCATTCGGAAGAGGAATTGGTAAATTCTATTAAAGAGCACGGAATTATCCAGCCGCTGATTGTTACTAAAACAGATCAGGGCTACCAGCTGATTGCCGGAGAAAGAAGATTAAGGGCCGCTAAACTGCTGGAGCTAGCAACGGTTCCAATAATTTTAAGAAACGCTTCCCAGCAGCAAAAACTGGAGGTTTCCTTAATTGAGAATATTCAGCGGCAGGATCTTAATCCTGTTGAAGAAGCCCAAGCTTACCGTCGGCTGATGGATGAATTTAGCCTGACCCAAGAGCAGTTGGCCAACCGAATGGGCAAGAACCGCGCCACTATTGCTAATATCATTCGGGTCCTAGAGTTGCCCGAGGAAGTCCAAAATGCCCTGATTGACCGAAAGATTACCATTGGGCACGCCAAAGTGCTTTTGTCGCTGGATAACCCTAAAGATCAAATCAACACTTTTAAAAAGATTTTGCGCGGGAACCTTAATATTCAAGAAACAACCAGGATCATCAGAAAAATCCAGCCGAAAGGAGAGAAAACAATCGACTTTGCTCTTCAAGAAAAAGAAGAAAAACTAAGAGCGGCGCTGGCCACTAAAGTGAATATTGAAAAGAGGGGGAATAAAGGAAAAATCGTGATCGCATTTTATTCCTCTGAAGAAATGGATTCCCTTATTAGAAAGATATTAGGCAACGATCGCTAGTGTAGATTTTTTGGATGTTGATGGAATATCTATTGTTCGATTGCTCGATTATTCTATTGTTACCAGCTAAGTTTAACAATAAAACTAATCATTAGCAGGAATTAAATGTCGTTTAAATTTTTATCCAAGGTAAATAATTCCCAAAAATCAATGGGCGATAAAATAATCAATTGGTGCCTTTCTTTAATTATTTTTTTCTTGCCTCTTTTCTTTTTTCCACTTTCCGTAAGTACTTTGGAATTGAACAAGATGTTTTTGTTCTATTTATTAGTCTTTATTGCTTTTTTAACCTGGATTATCAATTCGGTGTTAAGAAAAGAATTGGTAATCAAACACAGTTTTTTAAATACCTTAATAATCATCTTCGGATTAATTTACCTGCTGGCCTCTATTTTTTCTGACGATCGCTTTTTAAGTTTTATTGGCGCCCCTTTATCGCATGGCAGTTTCTTAGCGCTTCTATTCTTTATTATTTTCTATTTTCTGGTTACCAACACAATCAGGGGAATAGAAGAAGGATGGCAATTACTGCGGCTGTTTTTGTATTCCGGGATATTGATTGTAATTTTTAACCTAGCCCAGCTTTTTGGAGTGCATATTTTGCCTTTTGATTTTACCCAGAACAGCGCTTTTAATTTAGTGGCTAATTCCGTTTCTATTCTCGCCATTTATTTAGTGGTCTTGTTTGTGATTGGACTCGGTTTTTTAATCAGAAGCACTAAACAAACAGAAAGAATATCCAGCGAAGTTTTTTTGGTGCTAGTATTCGCTCTCCTCTTTTTCTTAGATCAAGATATTGGCTGGTATTTATTAATTTTTGGCTTATTTGCTTGGCTGGTATTCCTTTCTATGCAATCAAAGAGAATAAAAGCATTTTGGGTGATTCTGCCCACTGTTCTTTTGATTATTTCCTTAGCCTTTTTATTTTTTTCCACCACTTCATTGACCTGGCTGAATCCTCCCACCGATTTGAAGCTTGATTATCATACCACGCTCACAATAACCAAATCCAGTCTGACGCACTCTCTTATTTTAGGATCCGGCCCCGAGACTTTTCATTACGATTTTAGTGCTTATCGGCCAGTTGATTACAATAATTCTATTTTATGGCAATTGCGTTTTGATCGTTCCACTAATGAATTTTTTCAATTAATCATTACGGCCGGGTTTTTTGCCTTTCTCGCTTTTATCATAATTTCCCTCTGGTATCTAATAAGAGTAGGTAAGAATATTTTGGTATCCAGCGCCATCAAAGATGAATGGTATTATCAATCAGTAATTTTTTCGGGATTTTTAGTTATTTTCTTAAGTGGTTTTCTTTACCCTTTTAGTACCGCTACCAGCTTTATTTTCTGGTTCTTATTGGCATTGGGAGGGTTATTCTTAAACCGAAAAGAGGTGAAATTAAATCTTCAGAAATCAGCCGGAATCAATTTTATTTTCTCGCTTGGTTTTTCTTTACTATTAATCGGTGCCGTTTCTTTTATTTATTTTGGGATGAGAATTTGGCTGGGAGATTATTATTTAGCTCAAGCTCAAACCACCTTTGAGGAAACCAACAATCCTTTGTTGGCCATAGAAAAACTGGAAAAGGGAGTAAGTCTTAGTCCTTGGCTGGCTGCGCCTCATTTGGCCCTGGCCGATGGTCTGATGGTAAGCGCCAATTATTCGGTACAGCAAAATGATGCTGCTAGTACCGGGAACTTATTAAATAGAGCGGAACAGGAAATAGAGCTGGCTATCAAAAAAGAGCCTAAGAATGTGGTGGTCTATGAACATGCTGGTGAGATTTATCAGCTGATTAGCAAAGCCGGCGGTTCAATAGCCAATGAAAAAATAATAGCAGTCTATGAAAAAGCGATCGAGCGGGAATCAAACAGTCCTTCTCTTTATTTAACTCTAGGCAGTGTCTATTTTTCGCAAGCCCAAATTATTCAAGCTCGAATTGATAATTCCCAAGAACCAACCGGAGAAGAAAGCGATTTAGAGACCGCTACTCAAAATGCCTTGGAAAAGATAAAAAGAGCTACTGAATTGAAATCAGATTACGAAAACGCGGAACAGCTTTATGCTCAAGTTCTAGAATTTCAAGGAAAGTTCTCAGAAGCGGTTGAATATCTTAATACTGCCTTAGCGAACAATGCAGCCAGCTTAACTCTCTTAGAAGAAAGGGGTAAGGCACTGTTAGCCGAAGAAAAATTAGAAGAAGCCCAAAATGATTTCCTGACCATTTTAGCGCTGGCGCCCAATCACGCTAATGCCCATTATTGGTTAGCTTTGATTTACGAGAAGCAAGGGGAAAAAGATAAAGCAATAGCAGAATTAGAGCAGGTTTTAAAAACTAATCCGGGCAATTCGTTAGTGACCCAAAAAATCTCCCAGTTAAAGGGAGAATCAAATTAATTCGGAAAAATAGAAAGAGATCCGGTCGCGGCCGGATCTCTTTGTTATATTTTGTCATTTGGCGTAGCGACGAATTCTTTCCTTAGCTAAATGCGTTTTGACAAATTCCAACCAATCGGTACTGGGACGTTTTCTTTTTTTATCCATAATAATTTCAACCATATCGCCGCTTTTCAGTTTGGTGTCTAATTTATTCATTTTTTCGTTAATTTTCGCCCCGCTGCATTTATTGCCAAGATCAGTATGAACGTAATAAGCAAAGTCAACCGGTGTGGATCCCTCGGGCAAATCAATCACATCTCCTTTGGGAGTAAAGACGAAAATACGGTTTTGGAAAATATCAGTCTTGATTGATTCCAGGAATTGGGTCTGATCCTTAACTTCTTTCTGAATTAAAATCAAATCTTTAATCCAAGCAAACTCTTTCCTTAAATCCTTTTTTGATTTTAAAACTCCCCCTTCTTTATAGTGAAAATGAGCGGCAATGCCAAATTCAGCATACTCGTGCATTTTAGGGGTTCTAATTTGAAATTCTACTACTTGTCCTCCTAGACAAAAAATGGTGGTGTGCAGAGATTGGTAACCGTTAGGTTTAGGGGTGGCAATATAATCTTTGATTTTTCCTTTAAGTGGTTTCCAATTTTTGTGAATAATTCCTAAGGTGGCGTAGCAATCACTGATGGTCGGCACAATTATCCGAACTGCGATTAAATCGTGTATTTCATTAAAATCCATATTGTTTCTAAGCAACTTTTGATACAGGCTATAAAGATGCTTGGTCCTGCCGTGAATTGATAACACTTTGATTTTTTCATATGCTAGCAATTCTTTTATTACTTTTTTTACTTGTTCAATATACTTTTCTTCAGTTTGGAGTATTTCTTTCACTTTTCTGGTCAGCATTTCGTATTCTTCAGGAAGAACATAAGGGAACGACAAATCCTCCAGCTTACCTTTCAGTTCGCCCATTCCTAAGCGATTAGCGATCGGAGCGTATATTTCTAAGGATTCTAAAGCAATTCTTTTTTGCTTTTCTTTAGGAAGGGCAGCGAGTGTTTCTAAATTATGAATTCGGTCGGCAAACTTAATCAGAATGATTCTAATATCCTGCGCCATGGCTAGAAACATCTTTCTCAAATTTTCAATATAGCGTTGCATTCCCCGGTATTTTATTTTTCCTAGCTTGGTAATACCTCCTACCAAGGTAGCAATTTCTTTTCCGAATTCTTTTTCCACATCTTCGATTGTTTTAGCGGTATCTTCCGGAACATCGTGCAAAAGGCCGGCAATGATAATTTTGTCGCTTAATCCTAAGCTTGCCAGATTGTAAGCGGTGGCCAAAGGATGCTGAATATAATCTTCGCCTGAGAGCCGTTTTTGCCCGCGGTGCGCCTCCTCGGCAAAATCATAAGCCAAACTGATCAGGTCGATGTCAGCCTCGGGATTTTTCTCTTTTACTTCTTTAAGCAGGGTTTTAATAGTCATGGTCGTTGTGTTAGGCAATCCTAGTGTAAGCTAGAATTGTTTTCCAATCAAGGCAATTAAAACAAAAAGGCGCGAATTGTTTTGCGCCTTGCTTGATTGATAAATTTTTCTCAATTACTTTTTGAATTTACAGCCAGTATTAGAACAATAGCTTGTATTCCCCTTGCCATAAACTAATAGATTTTCGCAATCCGGGCATTTTTCGCCGGTCGGTTTAGACCAGAGGGCGAATTTACAATTAGGATATTGGTTGCAGGAATAGAATGTTTTTCCTCTTTTGCTTCTTTTCTCTACAATATCGCCCTTGCCGCACTGGGGGCATTTTACACCAGTAGTTTTCTCAATCCCTTTTATGCCTTTACATTCCGGATATTTAGAACAGCCCAGGAATTTTCCGTAGCGACTCTGCTTGATCTGCATGGGAGCGCCGCAAAGGTCACATTTTTCATCGGTCAGTTCCGGTTTCTCCGGTTCGCCAGCTCCATTTAAGGGTTTTGTATTTTTGCAGTCAGGAAAGCCGGTGCAGGCTAAAAATTTTCCAAAGCGTCCCAGTTTAATTACCATCGGCTTGCCGCACTTTTCGCAAACTTCTTCGGTGGCTTCTTCAGTTAAATCTTTTTTATTTACTTTTTCCATTTTTTGCATAAGGTTTTCTTTAAATGGTTGATAAAATTCTTTAATAATCGGAATCCATTCCTTTTTCGCTTGGGCAATTTCATCTAAATTGTTTTCCATATTGGCAGTAAATTGATAATCCACTATTTTAGGAAAGTGTTCTACTAATACGTCGTTAACCAGAATGCCAATTTCATTTGGTTTCAGTCTCCGATTTTCTTTGGATACATAACCCCGCTCGATAATTGTGCCGATGGTAGGGGCGTAGGTGGAGGGACGGCCGATTCCGTATTCCTCAAGCGCTTTCACTAAGCCGGCTTCGGAATAACGGGCCGGCGGTTCGGTAAAATGCTGTTCGGGAATGATTTCCTTAGCTTCTAATTTTTCATTTATTTCCAGTTGAGGCAGAAGTTTCTCTTGCTGATTATTGGGATATACTTTCAAAAATCCGTCGAATTTTATTATTGATCCGGAAGCCAAAAAATTGTATTTTTCTTCTTTATTTACAATATCGACACTGGTTGAATCAATTATGGCTTTTTCCATTTGGCAGGCGAGTGCTCTCTGCCAAATAAGTTCGTAAAGCTTGTAAATCGATTTGTCGACATAAGGTTTGATTGACTCGGGGGCACGGTTAATATCGGTGGGCCGAATCGCTTCATGCGCTTCTTGAGCGAGCTTGGATTTTGCTTTGTAATACCGGGCTGTTTTAGGTAAATAAGAAGCACCAAAACTTTCTTTAATATATCCTCGGGCCTCCTCAATAAATTTACGGGCTAAATTAACAGAATCAGTACGCATATAAGTGATTAGTCCCACTGTTCCTTCCGAACCAAGTCCCAATCCTTCATAGAGCTTTTGAGCCATAAACATAGTCTGGCGTGAAGAATATCCTAATTTTCGATTAGCATCTTGCTGTAGGGTAGAGGTAGTAAAAGGAGGAAAAGGATTGCGATAGGTTTCCTTTTTTCTAATCTCCTTAACAAAAAATCCATCCTTGAGATTTTCTAAAATGGCCTTCGCTTCTTTTTCGTTGGGGATGGCAAATTTATCCAGCGTTTTGCCGGCAATCTTGTTTAGTTTGGCTGGAACAGTTTCCTTGCTATCGAGTTTCTTAAATTCCCCTTCAATCGTCCAATATTCCCGAGCCTTAAAATTCTGAATTTCTCTTTCTCTTTCCACGATTAAGCGGACGGCCACTGATTGTACTCTTCCCGCTGATAGGCCTTTAGCCACCTTCTTCCATAGAAAAGGGGAGAGCTCGTATCCGACTAAGCGATCCAGCACCCGGCGGGCCTGTTGCGCATCTACCAGGTTTAAATCAAGCGAGCGGGGATTTTTCAGCGCGTCTTTAATTGCTTCTTTGGTGATTTCGTGGAAGGCAATTCTTCTAGTTTTATCTTCAGGCAAACCAAAAATATTGGCCAAATGCCAAGAAATAGCCTCTCCTTCCCGGTCTTCATCAGTAGCAAAATAGACCAAACTAGCTTTCTCGGCCAGTTTTTTCAGCTCGTTCACTTTTTTCCGCGACTTAGTGGGAATTACGTAATGGGGTTCAAAATTGCTTTCGATGTCGATTCCCATGTTTCCTTTAGGAAGATCTCGAACATGCCCGTTTGATGATTGAACATCGTATTCCTTTCCCAAAAAACGGGAAATAGTCTTGGCTTTGGTGGGTGATTCAACGATTACTAAATTTTTAGCCATAAAAAAATGGAGCTTTAAATTTTAATATCCTTATTTATAACTCAAATTGTTTATTGCTGTCAATATAGGAAGTTAGGAGATAGACTATGGTTGTGTTTGAAGGTATGGTCTGATGTATGGTTTAAGGGGTGGTTTAAGGTCTTTTAGGAAAATGCATGGATTAGAATATACTACACCCTTCTACCACGACCATACTTAGAAATAAACTCCCAACCTTAAACCCAGTAAGATTTCTTTAGTGGAGTGGATGAAATCTCACTATTGGATATTGTTATTACTATCTAAGTAATCTATAATGTTATATAGAAATGAATAATCAAAATTAAATCATAATTATATGGATATGGATATAGTATTATTTATAGTATTCGCATTAATTTTTATTACTCCATATTTCATAGCATTCTATTTCCGACGTCGGAAACCAATAATTACAGAATTAATATTGGCCTTTATTCTTGGTTTCGCCGTAGCTTCTTTTTTTTACTCAATCATAGATATTTTATATCACGATTACGGATTAGAAGGGGCTATTATAGAGCTTTGGATGTTCATTTTAATAATAATAGCTCTTATCAATAGTATTTGGTTGAGAAGGTCATTAAGGAAAAAACGTGTTGAACTTCAAGGTAAATCACAACATATTTATCTGTTTATTGCCTTAATACTTGGTATTTTACTATCAACTATTTTGTATTGGGGATCAATCGAAAACTTCGTAGAAAAAAGAAACATCTCGGCAGCTATAAAAACAAAATACCAAGAAGCTGTTAAGAAATCGCCCATAGTTGATATTGGAGAAACAATTACACTTACTCCAGAACAGCCAGCTTTTAAATTAAATTCTAGCAAAGGACTATTAGTAGAAGATATAGTAAAAAGAAACGATAAATTCCTTCAGCCTCACTGGTTAGGTTGTGATTTTAATTATTATGTATCCTCAGGAAGAAGTGGTATTAGTTATCTCTACTCTAAAAATTATGAAATTATGATAGAGAAAAATACATGTGCCCAGTTAAAAGACTGTGATACTAATACACTAAATTTGGAGATTACTCATTGTAACCCCAATTTAATGTATCGCTAAATCAGTGGAGAATTCTCTTTTGAAGGATAAGCTGAAGCTTCCACGCTTCTGTTTTTTTAATGCTTTTAGCTTAAACAACTTTCAAATATCCAAATCATCTTGCTAAAAAATAATACATCCCGCCTAAATTTCTCACCTTTCCCTTCATTTCCATTAAAGTCAAAGCGGAATTAACGGTGGATGTTGATAACCCGCTGTTTTTTACTATCTGATCGATATGAACGGGATCCTGGGAAAATGATTTAAGAATTAATTCCTCTTCTTTGGTGTCGGCAATGATTTTTCTTACTTCTTGGGAACTGGTGAGTTGTTTTAGGTTCAATGGTTCCAAGATATCCTCTGCTTTAGTAACTGCCCGAGCCCCCATTTTAATCAGATTATTGGGCCCCTCGGAATTTTTGCTGTAGATGCTCCCGGGAACGGCAAAAACCTCCCGGTTTTGCTCTAAGGCCAGCCGCGCCGTGATTAATGCGCCGGATTTTTCCCCGGCTTCAATTACCAAAGTGCCGATAGACAGCCCGGAAATAATCCGGTTTCGAATAGGAAAGTGGTGTTTCAAGGCAGCCGTACCTAAGGGATATTCTGAAATCAGGGCCCCGCCAGCAACCAAAATTTCTTCTGCTAGACGGTAGTTTGCTCGGGGGTAAACTAAATCCAGCCCGCCAGCCAGTACCCCAACTGTTCTTCCTTTTGCTTGTAAAGTTGCCTGGTGAGCAAAAGAATCGATTCCTAAAGCTAATCCTGAAACAATGGTTAATCCTGCTCTAGAAAGATTGCTAACCAGATCAGAAGCCACCCCTCTCCCGTAAGCCGAAGATTTTCTAGTGCCTACCACGGCCAGCATCAATTCGTCTTTTGTCAGGATACCTTTAAGATAAAGAAGAGGCGGGGGATCATATATTTCTTTTAAAAGAGCAGGATAATTATTATCCAGCAGGGTGATAATCTTTATTCCGTTTTTCCTCAACTTTCCCCACTCTTTAAGGGGATCAATCTCTTTTGGCAAGTTGGTGATTTTTGCTGCTGTTTTGGGATGAATCCCGCATCGTTTTATTTCTCTCATCGGCGCCTCCCAGGCCTCTTTCAGCGAAGAAAAACGGCTCAAAAGCTTCCGGAAAGTAGCAGGCCCGGTTTCAGGGATTTGATTGAAAGCGTTCCAATAAGGTTGATCGAACATAGTTGACAGGATATAATTAATCTGATAAGATAAGGCGTTTTTGAAGTAATCTATTAATAAGCAGTGCCGGAGGGTAAAATGTTCTTTGACTTTTTTGCGAGACTGCCAGCGCCAGTTTGTTTGGCAATCGTATTAATCTGCTTTCCTATTCTGATTGGAATAGCAGCATTGTGTTTTTTTGCATCTCTTCCGGTTATTCTGTATTTCATCCTGAGCATTTATTTCAGTTTTCGAGCCTAAAGGAGGAATCATGGAGAGTGCAGGACAGGGAAGTTTATTTGCCGGAGCTTCATTGGATCCCCCTAAGCAGGGGACTATTCAATGGACCATTAGAATCAGTGGGAGGCGGGTGGTTGTGTATGCTGCTTCTAAAAGAGAAGCATTTGCTGACGCGGCTAGTGCGGTGAGACCACTGGAGGGCCGTGGTATTGAACGTCGTTACCGGCTTGCGCTCCAAATGGGCGCCAAAGTTATTTCCAAGACCCCGATCATAGTCTAGGGCTGAAGGTTGGGAATTAACGAAAACAGGGCTTTCTTCTTGTTAGAACGCCCTGTTTTTTCTTTATTCCAGTGTAACAGAGGAAGCAGTTTTTTTCAAGTTTGTGCGTATTAAGAAATTAGGAGTTGGCTTCTAAACCCTGTGCTATAAGCCAGATTAGAGCTCTTGACATCAGATTTTATTGTGCTAACATGGAAAACTCCTAAAAAGATACACTTTTACAATATTTAGCCATACTACTCAGGCAGCCGCTTACAAGCGGTGAAAGCTAGGCAACCCCTCCTACGCCAAAGCTGGTAGCCATCAAGTATAAGGTTTATCCCTTCTGGGTTGGACTTTATTGCTTGTAGGCGGCTCTTTGGGCAGTATTTCAACAAGTATCCGGAGTACTATTTATAAGTCCCGGGAAAAGGAAGGATGTTGTGATCCTCCTTAAACAATGTCTCTTCCTCCCGCTTATAAATAGTATTCTGGATATTTTATAAATGGCTCTTTTGGGATAATAGCCCCCATAGCTCAATTGGTTAGAGCAGCGGCCTGAAAAGCTGTTAGCAGTGGTTCCCCGGCCGCCTGCTGACGCAGTCAGCGGGGCAGGCAATTCCACTTGGGGGCACGAAAAATCAGATTGCGGGCGTAGTCCCGACGTTCCGACAGTTATGTCGAAAGTCGGGATCCCGACTTCGCCTTTTGCGAACGTCGGGACTCAGTTGGTAGACCCGCCCGCCGCCGATGTAGCTCCCGCCGACGCTTTCGTTGCACTCAAGCTTTGGCGGGCGAGAGGTGTATATTGAATAATCCACTCGCCCATCGTAACTTGGGTTAATACCCAAGCGTAGTTGGGCCAATGTAGCTAAGTCGGTAAAGCAACTCCGGTAAGGAGTAGGTCCGCGGTTCAAGTCCGCGCATCAGCTCCAGGCGGCTGGCGGGCGGGGCGTCTCTTGGTAAGAAGAGGGTCACTGGTTCGACTCCAGTCGTCCGCTCATAATTGTTCTTCGGCTCAAGAATTTTCTTGAGCTTTTTTTAATTACGCTAATTGGTTGGTCCGGGCAATTTGGGCGTAATATTCTCCGCTTGGTCTGATTTTTCTTTCTTGGGTTTTGAAATTTACGCTGAATAATCCAAACTTTTTACTGTAGCCTTCCCGCCATTCGAAATTGTCCATTAGCGACCAATGAAAGTATCCCCGGATATCGTATCCTTCCAAAATCTTTTGATGCAATACGACAAGGTGGTCCTGAATGAACTTTATGCGCATTTTATCCTTGGCGTCGGCAATTCCATTCTCTGTGATATACAAAGGTTTATTAAATCGGGCAGCAAATTCAATTACCCGGCCT
>Ga0210017_1000169_pt1 | contig 50199 bp, 49 predicted proteins | sample CryGeyCG2014_020_FD_183966 | JGI IMG/M metagenome (GOLD analysis project Ga0210017, IMG submission 183966) | Groundwater microbial communities from aquifer - Crystal Geyser CG08_land_8/20/14_0.20 (SPAdes) (version 2) | ecosystem: Environmental > Aquatic > Deep subsurface > Groundwater | place... | reverse complement strand
GAACACAAAAGTATTGCAATTTTATCAAACAAAAAAACAAATTCTTCTCTATTTCAATCCATTCGAAATATCTATATATAATTGTAACATAGTATTTTAGCATTAATAATTTAATTAGTTATAGATTTTAGACCTAAATTCAACTAATAAAGGCAACTTTTGGAGATGAGATAAAGATTTACTTTTTCAAGACTAAGGAGAAAGAGCATACCTCCTTCTCTCTTTGCCCTGATGGATAAAGTTTATATTTGCTTCTCGTCTCGTCAAAAAAAAGTTGCAAATGAAATATTTATCCACAAAACAAAGATACACCATTTCGGTGATGAAAGAAAAAGGTAATTTACAATCATTAATAGCTGAAACCATTGGGGAAGACAAAAGTACCATCAGTAGAGAGCTCCATTGTAATTGCGATGAACGTAGTGGTAAGTATAGGCATGGGCTTGCTCAGCACAAGTGCTATCAGAGGCATGAGCTCAGACCTAAAAGGCTACGTTTTATCAAGGATGTAAAAGCCTATGTTGACGCTATGCTATCCAAAGAATACAGCCCAGAATAGATCTCCTGAAGATCGAAGTTTGATGGTGTGGATTGTGTTAGTCTTGAACGTATCTATCAATATGTATGGCAGGACAAGAAAGACAAAGGTTGCCTGTTTATCCATCTTAGAAAAAAGGGCGGTATCGAAAACGAGGTGCTGCCAAGGATAGCAGGGGGATAATTACAGGCAGAATTGATATTTCGCATAGGCCTGGAAAAGTGGTTGAAAAGGTTCGTCTTGGCGACCTGGAGATTGATACTATCATTGAAAAAAATCATCAAGTAGCAATACGCACCATTAATGACAGAGTTAGCAGCTATCTTTGGAGGCCTTGCTAAACGGCAAAAATGCCGAAGAACTAGCGAATAAAGTCATTGAAATATTGAAGCTACAGACACATTGGCTACATACAATTACCGGCGATAATAGGAAGGAATTTGCAGAAGGCATTAACATTGATTTCTTCTTTGCCAGACCATACCACTCATGGGTAAGAGGAGCTAATGAAAACAGTAATGGACTTATAAGTCAATACTTTCCAAAAGGATCATCGTTTGAAACCATTACCAATAAAGATATTGAAGATGTTCAATTTAAGCTAAATAACAGACCAAGAAAAAAATTGAGCTTTTTGTAGCCCATAGAATTTTAGTTACTAAATTTACCAAATAACAAAGTTGCATTTATCACTTGAATACAGCTATTAAAAATTTAGATATGACAGATATCGCAAACAGACATAAAGAAAACCCTTTACTATCCCCTAAAGATTTAAAACCCAGCAATAAAAACATGATTATTGAATGTTTATTAAATCCGGGGGTTTTCAAATTTAACGGTAAAATCGGACTTCTGGTTCGTGTGGCAGAGCGTACCGTTCAAAATAAAGGAGTCGTTTCTGTTCCCATTTATAACAATCAAGGAAAGGTTGAAATTCTGGACTTCAATTTGGATGATCCAAAATTAGATACTTCTGATGCCCGAATCATAAATTATGACGGAATTGATTATCTAACAACCATATCCCATCTTAGATTGCTTTTTAGCGATGATAGCATAAAATTCTATGAATCTGAAGGCTATCCATCTTTGTTTGGGGAAGGGGAATATGAAGCTTATGGCATTGAAGATTGTCGTGTGGCAAAAATAGACGACACTTATTATCTGACTTATACTATGGTTTCTGCAAACGGAGTGGGCGTTGGATTAAGAACAACAAAAGATTGGAAAACCTTTGAGAAAAAAGGAATGATTTTAAGTCCGCATAATAAAGATTGCGCCATTTTTGAAGAAAAAATCAATGGTAAATATTACGCGCTGCACAGGCCAAGCAGTCCTGAACTGGGTGGAAATTATATCTGGCTGGCCGAATCGTTTGATGCAATTCATTGGGGAAACCATAAATGTCTCGCAAAAACACGTGCCGGAAAATTTGACAGCAAACGTTTAGGCGCAGGAGCTGCACCTATCAAAACGGAAAAAGGCTGGCTGGAAATTTATCATGGCGCCACAGAAAAGAACAGGTATTGTTTAGGGGCAATTTTATTGGATTTAGAAGATCCTTCCAAAGTAATCGCAAGATCTGAAACGCCAATCATGGAACCAACTGCAACGTATGAATTAAAAGGTTTTTTTGGGGAAGTTATTTTTACAAATGGTCACTTTGTAAATGGAGATCAAATTAATATGTATTACGGAGCGGCAGACGAGTTTGTCGGATTAGCAACTTTCTCTATTAAAGAAATTTTAAAAACATTGGTGAAGTAATGGTAGATTTAGCAAGAGTAGGACTTAAAGATTTTTCTAGAAGCGCAAAAATATTAATATTGACGAATTTAATTTATGCGTTTGTGATGCCCGTAATAGATATTTTTGTGGCATCTTATATTATGCGGAATTCTAATGATCCATCAAAAGTGATGCTATATCAATTGGCAATTTACACCGGAATTCCCATCACTTTTTTTATCAATGGTTATTTGTTGAATAAAATCAATATCAAAAAATTATTCTCTCTCGGAATGTTATTAAGTGGTATTTCTATGGTATATATGATGTCTCTTGATGAAATTAGCTATTTTGGATTGGTTACGGCCGGTTTAATAATGGGAATGTCTTTTGGATTATATTGGTCCAACAGGGATTATTTGGTGCTGGCAACAACGACAGACAAAACCAGAAATTTTTATTATGGTTTAGACACTTTTTTCTATACCTTAACGGCAGTCATTGTACCGGTAATTATTGGCTGGTATTTAATGAACGGAAACGGCAGTTCAAATGAAGGGGTTAATTCTGGTTATAAAGTGGTGACTGCAGCCGTATTTATTTTTACAATTCTGGCTTCTGTAGTATTTCATTTTGGAACCTATGAAAAACCCAGAAGCGAGAAATTTCTGTTTTTTAAATTTCACAAGCTTTGGAATAAAATGCTTCAAATGGCATTGCTAAAAGGATTGGCTCAGGGTTTTATTGTAACAGCACCGGCCATGTTAATGATGAAATTTTTTCATTCAGAGGGGGCTTTGGGAACTGCGCAATCAATAGGCGCCATCATTGCGGCCGTAGTTATGCTCATTTTGGGCAAGTTCTCAAAACCAAAACACAGGCTGGTTATTTTTAGTATCGGATTAATATTTTTCTTTTTAGCCTCGTTATTTAACAGCTTGTTGTTCAATTCAACAGGAGTCATTATTTTTATATTTTTATTGCTGATTGCGCGGCCCATTCTGGATATCGCTTATTTCCCGATACAGTTAAAAGTGATTGATTTATTGTCAAGAATCGAAAACAGAAGCGAATTTGCCTATATTTTAAACCACGAATTCGGATTGTATGTCGGTCGTTTTATTGGCGCCGGCACATTTTTGGGCCTGGCTTATTTTGGAGATGTGGATATGGCTTTAAGATATGCGCTGTTAATTATTGCCGCACTTCAATTATTGGCCATCGTGATTGCAAAACAACTTTTAAAACAGCAAAATATATTAGAAAATGAGAAAGCATAATACAGCGAGTTTAATAGGTTTACTTTTTATTGGTTTACTTCTAGGTTCTTGTAAATCAGAACCATCAAAATTTGAGTTAGCAGTTCCGGTGACGCAAATTCAATTGGAACGCATTGATAAAATGCCCAATATGCCAAAACCTTTCAAAATAATAGATCTCAAAAATTTGGCAAAAGACTATGATTCTTTGGTTTTTGATGATACGCAGACCGGAGAATATTGGCCGCTGATTTGGAAGGACAATTCCAGAAATAATTTTGATCAGGAAACTTTTGGTATTTATACAGCGATGGGTGATCTTAGACAGGGTACACAAAATAATAATGGGCTTTTTCATGAATCATTGGCTTCTATAGGTTCTGTTTTTGGAGCAAGCCTTATAGGCATTGATAAATCAAATCAAAATGGAGAAAATTATGTTTCTATGTTGAAGAATTATTTCAATTCTGATACTAAATGGAACATTGTAATGAACAATACAAGTCCGGAAGTGGCTTTACTTGGCGGAGGTTATGCTAGAGATTGGTGGTATGATGTATATCCCAATGTGTTATTTTATGGGGTAGCCAGCTTTTATCCTGATGAAAAGGACTATTCAAATATAATGCGTTCGGTGGCCGACAAATTTTATAAGGCTGATTCAATTATGGCCGGCAATTATGGTCATTCTTATTTTGATTATGCATCAATGGAACCAAAAGACAACTGGATTTGCAAGCAACAAGATGCGGCGGCAGGTCACGCTTATGTGTTGTATTCGGCCTACCAAAAATTTCAGGATCCAAAATATTTAAAAGGTGCCAAATCTTCATTAGAGGCACTTTTGGCACAACCAAAAAATGAGTTCTATGAAATATTAATGCCTTTTGGCGCTTATGTGGCCGCACGTTTAAATGCAGAAGAAGGAACTGATTACGACTATACAAAAATTCTCGAATGGACCTTTAACGGCACACCCGAATGCAGAAAAGGATGGGGCGTTTTACTCGACAATTGGAACGGATATGATGTTTCTGGCTTGGTGGGAAGTACCGTAGACCACGGCGGATTTGCTTTTTTGATGAATACTTATGATACGATGTGGCCTTTGGTGCCGATGGTTCGTTATGATCAACGGTACGCCAATGCAATTGGAAAATGGATGTTGAATGCAAGCAACGCCTTAAAGTTCTTCTATCCTTATGAAATGCCTGATGACCACCAAACCATACCGGAACTAAAACAACATACAAAAGGAGTTATTGCTTATGAAGGTTTGATCAAAGAATCCCATTTTGATAAGTATAAGCATATAAAAGCGCCTGTTGCCATTGGTGATGGACCGCATTGGGTAGAAGGAAACCCGGATGTTTCCCAATTTAGCGTTTATGGTAGCGGGCATGTGGGTATTGCCGGAGCGATCATTTCTAAAACCAATGTTGCGAATATCCTGCAGTTAGATTTGTTGGCTACTGATTTTTATCGGAATGAAGCATTTCCGTCCTTTTTATATTACAACCCAAATCCGGAAAATAAGGAAGTAATAATATCTGTGGGAAAAAATGAAGTAAAAATATATGACGCGATGCAACGAGCTTTTATAGCCAAAAATGTAAAAAATAATTATAAACTTTCTGTGAATAAAGAAAATGCCGCATTATTGGTGCTAGTTCCTCAAGACGCAGTTATTTCAGTAAAAAACGGAAAATTGTATGCCAATGATATGGTCATAGATTACAGATATTCTGCTGTAAACTAAAAATTTGAAAATAATTAAAAACGAAATGCTTCATAATACCGTCAAATTTAAAACCGTACTTTTAATTCAGCTTTTTTGTTTTATCGGAACAGTTGTATTCGGTCAAAATCTCAATTTAAAAGTAGCAGGTGATGAAAATCAGGGATTTAGTGTTGACATCTATAATGGAAATAAATTACTGATTCATAACACAGAAGAATTTTCGCTTAAAATGGCCAATTTGGATTTAAGTGAAACAGCCGAAATCGCGGCTTGGAAAGGTTCAACATGGACTGGTGATAAAAACAGGGTTCAGATGACAAAGGAGTCCTACATTTCTGAATTCGATTTAAATGTAGCAATTACGGTGACTTATCAGGTCATCAATAAAAATGTCATTAAAAAAAGCATCGATTTATTTCAATCTGGAATGCCTACTTTATATTATACTTTAAAAGAAATTTCAAAACCCGCAAAAACACCCAAAAAATATCTATCATTTGAACACGATAATTTTCCCGGAGGCTTTTCTCATGAAATGTTCCCGTCTGTTGGTTTTGTGACTCCAGACAATCAAGTGGTTGGTTTTTTGATGGATGCAGGGTACAAAAATCATTATACCCGCACCACACGTCGTCGTTTTAATGGCCATGGCGGCGGATTTGTGGGAATGAGGAAATTACCCGATCCAGAATTGGTGTCGGTTGCAACTATGGCGGAAAGAGACAAAGGTCAACAGTATATTCAGCAGAAATTCGGCGGAATGTACAATTTGGATGTCGGAAAAGAAACAGAATTAAAACTCGATGATCAATTTCAAAAAGTTGGCGCAGTTGAAATTAAAAAACAACCAGAGCTAATAACATTTATCTCAAAAAAATCAGATAGATCAGGCATTGAAATTATTGCTCCGTTAAAAGACCAAAAAATATATACAATTTCTTTCCTTGCCAAAGGAACAACGCCAGTGGCGTTAAAACTTTTTAGAATTAAAAATGGACAGAAAACAATTGAATTGGAGCACGGAATAAAATATATTGACCAGTTCCCCATTAAAGAAAATGAATGGACCCTTTTTAAAGGAAGTATTTTAGTGCCTTATATTGAAAATGACAGTGTATCTATGTTTATTGGTTCACAATCAGGGAAAGAATCGACGCTTCAGCTTAAAGATTTGCAAATTGTGGAACATCAGCCTCAAAAGCAACCTTATAACAAAGTAAATATGGGAGAAACGGTGACAAAAACAACTTTTGTTTTTGTGGAGCCTTTTACAAATCATCACGATTTTGTGATTTCTTCCCAATCGCGTTTGGCAGAAGGTAAAGAATTTAAAGGCTCATTAATTGAAAAAATGCTGTATGCAAACTTCAATATGTTAACCTGGATCACTTCTGTAAATGATTTTACGCACTTGAACGTATTCAATATGAATTATGCGCCGGATAGGTACAATCGCAATTCTTTTTTCTCTATTGTCTCAAGCTATAATGAAGAATTAAACCTTCAAATTTGGGATCAATGGGCCAAAACGCAAACAGCCAAAGGGGCGATCGCAACCATTATAACACCTTATATGGGGGCGGTGGAAGCCAAAGATAATGAAGCAACCATTCAATTTTTAAATTTAATTGTCTTTCAATATTTTAAGGTTGATGCGGTTACTGGCCAATTTTGCTGCTAAAAATCCTAATATAGAAATGGTAAGTATGACAATAAATAAATTGCTAAATTTAAAATCGACTGGATAAGCTAAATTATAAGTTATTTTTAGCAAGCCAAATTGCATCTGAATTAAAATTAAAATCACAGCCAAAAACAATCCGATACCCATGCCAATGCCTTGAAGCAACAATCCGTGGATAACAAATATTTGTTTGATTTTTGTGATAGGCAAACCGAGATTCAGCAAGGTTTTAAGGTTTTCTTTTTTGTCTAAAATTAACATGACAATCGCGCCAATAACATTAAAAATTCCGATGATGAGTATTAAGGTAAAGATAAAATAAGATACCAAATTTTCGGTATTTAACATTTTGTAAAATACGGCATTAAGCTGCGCCCTTGTTTTGACTTTAAAACCTGTTCCTAATTTTTGACTGATATTTTTAGCCACCGCATCAACATCGGTTTTATCATTTAATTTAACAACAATACCCGTGATTTGTTGGGGCTGAAAATCTAATAATTCTTGGGCAAATAAAAGCGAACTATACACGTATTTACTGTCGAGTTCTTCGGTAATTGCAAATACGCCAACGGGCTGAGAAGGCAGCATTTTAAAAGCCTGGCTGGGATTGCTGATATAGCCTTTACCTGGCTTAGGAACATAAATTTTTAACGGATTTATAAAATCGCTTATTCCTAGACTGAGTTGTTTAGAAATATTATTTCCAATAACGGTTTGGTCTAAAGCCTTATTATCCAACCATTTTCCAGCATAAACCGAAGTGTCGAGCCTAATTACTTTTGTAAATAAACTGTCAATACCTTTAATATTTGCAATTATACGCTTATCATTATAGCTAAAAAAGGCGCGTTCATCAACATATTTAGCATAATGTAAAATAGCTTTATCTTGTAAAATGGTATCTATTTTGTCAAAAAAAACAAATGATTTTCCATAACTCGGCGTGATAGTTAGGTCGGGGTCTGAAGCACTAATATAATTGATATTAAAAGTTTTTAATCCTGAAAAAACCGAAAGCACAATAAATAAGGCCATTGTACCTATAATAACGCCAATCATGGCGATGAGCGTAATGATGTTTACAGTGGCGTTTTTGCTTTTCGAAAATAAATAGCGTTTAGCGATGTAAAATGGAAAATTCAAATTAATTTTTTTTACGTCTTGGCAAAATCTCTGGATTTGTAATAGGATTTTCTTCGCCTTTTAAGGCTTTATCAATTGATTCAATGTAATCTAAAGAATCATCAACATAAAAAATAAGATTGGGCATTTTGCGCAATTGGTGTTTAGTTTTTAAGGCTACTTGATGCTTTATTTTAAGCGTATTATCTTTAATTCCTTTTAAAATTGAGTCGCGTTTATCATTTGGAAAAATACTTAAATATATCTTAGCAATACTTAAATCGGTTGTTACCGCTACTTTAGTTACCGATAAAATCACACCTGGCATGCCGTTTTGAGCATCGGCTTGTAAGATGTTAACCAAGTCATTTTGTAGCACTCCAGCGATTTTTTTTTGCCTATTTGTTTCCATATTGCAAAAGTAATCATTAATTGATTGGGTTTAATTATTTATTTTTGTAGCTGTATTTTATCAAAATGAAAAAAATTGAACATATTGGCATTGCAGTAAAAAATTTAAATGAGGCCAATGCACTTTATCAAAAGTTATTAGGAATTGCACCTTATAAAACGGAATTAGTTAAACAAGAAGGCGTTAAAACTTCTTTCTTTAAGCTTGGAGACTCAAAAATTGAGCTTTTAGAAGCCACTGATGACCAAAGTGCCATCGCAAAATTTATTTTAAAAAAGGGAGAAGGCATGCACCACATAGCTTTTGAAGTTGAAAATCTAGATTCAGAAATAAAAAGACTTGAAAAAGAAGGGTTTACAATTATAAACAACGTCCCTAAACGTGGAGCAGACAATAAATTAGTTGTGTTTTTACATCCCAAGTCAACTAATGGTGTTTTGATTGAACTCTGCCAAGAAATACAGTAAATAATTATTATCTTGCGCTAATTTTATAAAACTTATGGCTGCTTCTTTTGAAACTTACCAAAAACGACGATTAAGATCGTCATACATCTCGGTTGTAATTAGTATTAGTATGGTTCTCTTTATGGTAGGTATCTTTGGTTTGCTTGTTATCAATACCAAAAAAGGAAGCGACATTATAAAAGAAAAAGTTACCTTGTCATTATTTTTAAAAAATAGTGCCTCTCAAGAATCCATAAAAAAACTGCAAAAAGATTTAGAAAAATCAACTTATACCAAATCGGTATCATATATCAATAAAAGCGATGCTGCAAAAGAGCTTGCCGATGCTACTGGTGAAGATTTTGTTGAATTTTTAGGTTATAATCCCTTACAAAATGCTATAAATTTGCGCTTAAAAGCCGCTTTTGTTACCACGGAGCGCGTTGACAGTTTGGCAACAATTTTAAAGCAAATCTCATCAGTAGATGATGTCAATTACGATAAACCTTTGATAAAAATGCTCACTAATAACCTCAGTAAAATAAGCTTTTGGATTTTAGTATTGAGTGTGTTCTTTACCTTAATTTCAATTCTAATTATCAACAGTTCAATTCGCCTATCTATTTATTCTAAACGTTTTACCATTAAAACGATGCAAATGGCGGGTGCTACTAAAGATTTTATTAGAAGACCCTTTATTTTACAAAGCATTAAATTAGGACTCATTGGCGCTTTTATAGCAAATTTTGGTTTAAGCATTTCAATCTATTACATCAATAAAAATTTACCAATTTTAAACTTGTTAGATGATAAATTTCTGCTCTTTCTGTTATATTTAGGGATTTTTGCATTGAGTGTTTTTATGAGTTGGATTAGCACCTTTTTTGCAGCACAACGCTTTTTAAATTTACGCACAAACGACATTTATTAAACAGATTATGACTAAATATTCAAAGCAATCCCAAGACCAAAATGAACCCAAAGGCTCCTTTTTATTTGGCAAACGAAATTACCAATTAATGCTTATAGGCATCGGTTTTATTGCCATTGGATTTATTTTAATGGCTGGAGGTAGTAGCCCAGACGTGAATCATTTTAATGAAGCAATATTCAATTTTAGACGCATTAGACTAGCGCCTACTTTAGTTTTGATTGGCTTAGCTATGCAAATTTTTGCCATTTTTGCCAATCCAAAAAAAACTGAAAAATAATCTTCAATTTTTTACTGATGAATTATTTAGAAGCCATCATACTAGCTATTGTTGAGGGAATTACCGAATTTTTGCCAATTTCATCAACAGGTCACCTCATTATTACTTCCTCTTTATTTGGCATTGCTGGCGATGATTTTACAAAACTTTTTATCGTTGCTATTCAACTTGGCGCCATTTTATCGGTATTTGTTTTGTATTTTAAACGCTTTTTTCAAACAGTCGATTTTTATCTCAAACTCTTAGTGGCCTTTATTCCGTCGGTTATTTTAGGTCTAATGTTGAATAAAGTCATTGACAATTTACTAGAAAGTCCGGTAACCGTTGCCATTACATTAGTAATTGGTGGACTCATTTTACTAAAAGTGGATACTTGGTTTATTGCCTCTGAAACGGCTCCAAATAATGACAAAATCAGTTATTTAACGGCACTTAAAATTGGCTTTTTTCAAACCATCGCTATGATTCCAGGTGTTTCGAGAAGTGGTGCAACCATTATTGGCGGAATGAGCCAAAAATTAAACCGAAAAACAGCTGCCGAATTTTCATTCTTTTTAGCCGTACCAACTATGTTTGGAGCAACAGCTAAAAAATTATACGATTATTATCAAAATGGTTTTGTTTTATCACCAACACAAATAAATTTGCTATTGGTAGGTAATGTGGTTGCTTTTGTAGTTGCCTTGATTGCCATAAAATCATTTATCACTTATTTAAGTAAAAATGGTTTTAAACTTTTTGGATATTATCGCATCCTTATTGGCATCATTATCCTTATTTTAAATTATTTTTATAAGCTAAGCACCTTGTAATGTTGACAGAAGACGCTTATAAAAACGGACAAGTTTTATTGATTGACAAGCCTTTAACGTGGACTTCTTTTCAAGTAGTGAATAAAATACGCTTTGCCATTCAGCGAAAATTTGGATTAAAAAAATTGAAAGTTGGTCACGCTGGGACTTTAGATCCATTAGCAACCGGATTATTGATTGTTTGCACGGGGAAATTCACCAAACAAATCGACACTTTTCAAGCTCAAGTTAAAACTTATACCGGTTCATTCACTTTGGGGGCTACTACACCATCTTATGACAAGGAAACAGAAGTAAATCAGATTTTTTCAACGGCTCATATTACTGATGAATTAATAAAAATTACTGCTAAAAATTTTGAAGGAATCCGTCATCAAAAACCCCCTATCTATTCAGCAATAAAACAAGAAGGTAGGCGCTTATACGATTTAGCACGCGCAGGTGAAACTGCCGAAATTCCAACAAGAGCAATTGAAATTTTATCATTTGAAATTACTAAAATAAATAGGCCTCAAATTGACTTTAAGGTAATTTGTAGTAAAGGAACTTATATCAGATCTTTAGCTTATGATTTTGGATTGGAACTAAAATCAGGTGCTTATTTAAGTGCCTTGCGGCGCACCGCTATTGGTGATTTTAAGGTATTAGATGCCATAACGCTTGAGCATTTTTTAGCACCTTTTCAAGTAACTGAAGAATAAAATTACTTGCAATGTGCCAACATCACTTTGGTCATGCGGTCTAAATCAAATTCAGGTTTCCAATTCCAATCGGCTTTAGCCTCGCTATCATCAATACTTTTAGGCCAACTTTCGGCAATAGCTTGTCTAAAATCAGGCTGATAAGAAATGCTAAAATCAGGGAGTTGTTTTTGAATGCTTTTTGACATTTCTTTAGGATTAAGGCTCATACCGGCAATATTATAGGCTTTATAAACAGCCATTTTAGGTTGCGCCATTAAAGTGTAGGTAGCGCGAATGGCATCATCCATATACATCATTGGAAGTGTAGCATTTTCTGACAAAAAACAAGTGTATTTTTTGGCTTTTAGGGCTTCAAAATAAATTTCAACGGCATAATCGGTAGTGCCTCCACCGGGTTGTGCTTTATAACTAATTAAGCCTGGATAGCGCACCGTTCTTACATCTAAGCCATAGCGATTGGCGTAATATTGACACCAAAGTTCACCTGTATATTTACTAATTCCGTAAACGGTAGTTGGCGACATTAGGGTGTTTTGCGGCGTATGTTCTTTAGGAGAAGTTGGTCCAAAAGCGCCGATAGAACTCGGCCAAAAAACCTGATTGTAAAGACCTTCCCTACCCAATTCTAAAATATTCAACAAAGCTGTCATGTTTAAATCCCAAGCTTTCATGGGAATTTTTTCGGCCGTAGCCGATAACATAGCAGCCATCATATAAACCTGTGTTATTTTATGTGAAATTAAAAGTTCTTTTACAGCTGTGGCATCGGTTGCATCTAAATTTAAAAACAAACCAGATTGCATGATTTCTTGATTTCCGGGATGAATATCAGATGCAATAACATTTTCATTACCAAATAATTGTCTTAATTTTAAAGTTAATTCAGTGCCAATTTGACCACAAGCACCAATCACTAAAATATGTTGTTTCATTTAGAAAAACGCGTTTAATTTTGCAGTGCAAATATAAAAAATAAAGTCGGCTGGATTTTAATTATCATTAAATAAAGCTCATAAAAAATTATATAATTTTTAATTTTATCTTTGTATTTAATTATAAGAATATCAATAATAAATAATTCTTTATGTTTAATAAATATTTTTTAATTCTTTTTAGCTTGATAAGTTTAATAGCTTGTAAAGACACTTCTAAAAACTCCAAAGATTTAGGGCCGGCATTGACTAAAAGTGATGTCCGATTTAAGTTTGATGAACCTCTAAAATTGAACTTAAACGCATCTGTTTTAGTTGAGCCTTGGAAAGAATATAGAAATTTTATTGAATTATTTAATCGCTACAAAAGCACCACGCCGAGCATTGCATTGAGCAATGCTAAAGAGTTAAACACTTTAGCCGTTCAGTTAAAAGATTCCATTAAAATTAGCACTCTTAAAATTCCAGCATTTCAAGCGCGTTTAAATGTGTTGCAAAATGAAACGATGCGTTTACTAGATATGGCTAGTATTTCCAATTTAAAAAATGATGATATTAAAAACCAAATCATTAAGATTTTAGATGCCTTTAATGCAACCAATGCTAAGCTTAATAATTTAGTTTCATTGCAAGCTTTAGAAACCGATTTAATCTATGAAAATATTGACAGCATTAATATAAGAAAACTCGTTACGCCAAATACAAAGGAAATCCTTCCAAATAAAACACCTCACGGTGTTAAAGTAAAACAAAATTAAAGGCATAAAATATGAAAACACTAGGTTTAATTTTTTTTAGTTTAATAGTGGTCAGTTGTAGTCAATCCACACCAAAAGTAGCTAAAACAAGCGTTGAAGATTTAAATAATTTTATGAACGACTGGCATAGAGAGGTAGCAAATTCAAATTTTGATGCTTATTTTTCTAAAATTGATAGTTTGGGATTTTTTATTGGAACCGATGCCTCAGAGGTATGGACTAAAGCTGAATTTGCTTCATTTTCTAGACCTTATTTTGACAAAAAGCAAACTTGGGATTTTAAACCATTAAGCCGTCATTTTTATATTAACGAAGCAAGCAACATGGCTTGGTTTGATGAAGTTTTAGATACTTGGATGGGTGTTTGTAGAGGTTCAGGTGTTTTGCAACAAAAAGATGGAAAATGGAAAATTATGCAATATGTTTTATCGGTAACTATACCAAATGATGACATAAAGTTGGTTATTGCTGCCAAAAAAGTAAATGATTCAATTGCAAAAGCAAAATTCAAAAAATATTAATCCTATTTATCCGCTAAATTTTCAATAATTAATTGGTATTCATAGCCTTTTTGTAATAAAAAATCAATAATCTTTTTATTTTTCTTATAGGGGTTTTGTTCTTTTATTAAGTAATTTTTTTTTTCGATTAAATCTTTAATGGTCTTTTGATACAAATTATCATCAATTTCTTGTAGCCCTTTTTTTATAAGGTATGGTGAAATTTGCTTTTGTTTTAATTCTCGTTCTATTCTAATTTTGCCGTATTGTTTTATCAAAAACTTACCTCTGGCATAAGCCTTAGCAAAGCGTTCTTCATTTAAAAAATTTTCTTTTAACAGGTGTAAAATAACTAGTTCTTGAGCTTGAGGAATCATGCCTATCGCATTAAGCTTATTTTCGACCTCAATATGGCAGCGTTCTTGATAGCTGCAATAATATTCTAGTGCCTTTTTAGCTTCGTCAACTGTATATGTTTTATTTGGTTTCATCAATACAAAAGTAATGTTAATAAATAAAAAAACCCATTGTCAAAATTTGACAATGGGTTTAAATAGTTGTTTTGATAGATTATTTATCTATAAATCTAAATTCTAAATACTGATAAGCATCTCTAGGTAAAACTTTAATCCACTTTTTGTATTTCATCATCCATTTGAGTTTTAAGGAAAGTAAGCCACTATTAATGTAGGCTGCTACAAATGGGTGAACATTTAAAACGATTCCATTAGTTTTAGAGTTGTTAAGAACAAATTGATCTAAGGCATTTTCAATTTGGTCTATTAAAAATATAGGCGCTTCTACTTGCCCATTTTGATTGGGATTAGGCTCTGTAGTTTCAATACTCAATTCAGGTCGCACACGTTGGCGTGTAATCTGGATTAAACCAAATTTACTTGGTGGTAAAATTTTATGTTTTGTTCGGTCAAATTCCATTTGGGCTTTTAAGCGTTCAAATAGCAATCGGCGATGTTCGGGATTTTGCATATCGATAAAATCGACAACAATAATTCCGCCCATATCTCTTAATTGTAATTGACGTGCAATTTCATCTGCAGCGATTAAGTTAACCTCAAAAGCGGTATCTTCTTGAGAAGTGCCTTTACTTGCTCGGTTGCCGCTATTAACATCAATAACGTGTAAGGCTTCGGTATGTTCTATAATTAAATAGGCTCCTTTAGCCATAGAAACCGTTTTGCCAAAAGCGCCTTTAATTTGACGTTCTATTCCATATTTTTCAAAAATAGGGACATCGGATTCATATAATTTTACAATGGATTCCTTTGCGGGGTCAATTCGGCCAATATATTCTTTTAAAGACAAGTATAAGTCTTCGTCATTGGCAACAATACTTGTAAAAGAGTCGTTAAAGAGATCTCTAAGAATAGAAGATCCTCTGCTAAGTTCGCTTAAAACTTTAGCTTTAGGTTTTGCAGTAACAACAACTCTACACATAGCGTACCAACGCTTTAAAGAATTTTGTAGGTCTTTATCAAGTTCTGCAACTTTTTTACCTTCGGCAACGGTTCTTAAAATAATGCCAAAGCCTTTTGGTTTAATACTTTTAGCAAGTCTTTTTAAGCGGTCTTTTTCGTCATTATCTTCAATTTTTTGAGAAACAGAGACACGGTCGGAAAAAGGAACGAGTACCAAAAAACGTCCTGCAATAGAAAGCTCAGAGCTTATTCTTGGACCTTTGGTTGAGATTGGTTCTTTAACTATTTGCACTAAAAGCGATTGACCTGTTTTTAGTATGCTATCAATTTTTCCGTTTTTGTCGATATCTGGTTCGCAATGGAAATTTTTTAAAGTGAAATCTTTTTGTTTACCTGTGATTATTCTATTTTGGAAGTTCAGTAAAGAAAGTAATTGTGGACCCAAATCTTGATAGTGCAAAAAAGCATCTTTTTGGTAGCCCACATCAACAAAAGCGGCATTTAAGCTTGGTAATATTTTTTTAACTTTTGCTAAAAATACATCTCCAACCGAAAATTGAACATTGTTGTTTTCTTTATGTAATTCGTTTAGTTTGCCATCTTTTAAAAGGGCATAGTCTATATCAGCAGAATTAGATCTTATGATTAATTCTGTTTTCATTTTTTAATTTTTAACCATATAATTATGGTGTTATACAATAAATTACACAAGGTATAATTTTGTGAGTACGGTAAAATTTAATTTTTAGTAAAATCAAATTTCATTTCAAAGAACTTGAATACAATAGTCATTTAAAGAAAAAATAAGCCGAAGCTTATTTTTTCTTTTTGTGACGGTTTAATCTACTTCTTTTTTTGCGTTTGTGCGTCGCTACTTTATGGCGCTTTCTTTTTTTACCGCTTGGCATAATCTATTTCTATTTAATTATTTAACAATCACTTTGCTTTTAACGCCTTCAACAAATACTTTAGCTGGTTTAAAAGAGGGGATGTTGTGTGCTGGAATCATGATGGTAGTGTTTTTAGTAATATTTCTACCTGTTTTTTCAGCTCTACGTTTAACGATAAAGCTGCCAAAGCCTCGTAAATAAACGTTGTCATTTTTTTCTAAAGAACCTTTAATTTCTTCCATTAAGGCTTCTACTGTTGCTAGAACATCACCTTTTTCAATTCCAGTTTTTTCTGAAATACTTGTTACAATTTCTGCTTTTGTCATTTTGTTATGTTTTATGTTATACTTTGATTTATAAAAGAGTGCAAATATAACATTTATTTTATAAAACAAATAAGCTAATCATTTAATTTTAAATATCTAATTCATGTATTTTTGCCAACATCAATTAATTAAATGAACTTTTCACATCTTTTAACACATTGGTATTTACAAAATAAACGTGATTTACCGTGGCGAAACACTTCCAATCCTTATGCCATCTGGCTTTCAGAAATCATTTTACAACAAACCCAAGTAGTTCAGGGAATTCCTTATTTCAATAGGTTTATAGCACGTTTTCCCACTGTTAAAGATTTGGCTTTAGCCGATGAAGAATCTGTTTTAAAACTTTGGCAAGGTTTGGGTTATTATTCAAGAGCGCGCCACTTATTGGCAGGTGCCAAATTCATTTATTTTGAATTAAACGGATCCTTTCCTAACAATTATAAAGATTTGTTAAAATTAAAAGGTGTTGGACCTTATACCGCCGCCGCAATCGCATCAATTAGTTTTAACGAACCTAAAGCAGTTGTTGATGGCAACGTTTACAGGGTGCTTTCCCGTTTTTTTAATATTATTACGCCTATTAACAGTACCGAAGGTAAAAAAGAATTTGATATGATAGCACAACAGTTGCTCGATGTCAAAAATCCCGCTAATCACAATCAAGCCTTAATGGAATTAGGCGCTTTAATTTGCAAACCCAATAATCCATTATGTTTGGTTTGTCAGCTAAATACGAGTTGTTTGGCTTTAAAGTTTAAAAATCAGGAAGCTTTTCCTGTAAAGCTAAAAAGAGAGCCTGTTAAAAATCGCTATTTCAATTACATTGTTATCCAAACTTTAGAAAACAAAACTGTTTTTTTAAAGCGAACAAAAAAGGATATTTGGCTAAACCTATATGAATTCCCTTTAATTGAAACGCAAAAACCCATCCAAGGCATTGAAATTACAGAAGAAAATGAATTTAAAATCTTGTTTAAATCTATAAAACACCTTGATTTAAAATATTTTAATGACGTTGATATGGTTACAAAACTTACACACCAGCAAATTTTCACAAAGTTTTGGGTCGTTAAAACTAAAAACCATCCCTTGGCAATGATTGAATTGAGCGATTTAAAAAGATACCCCGTGCCAATGCTCATCCATAATTTTTTAAAAGCCTTTAAAGTAACTTGATTTTTTACTACTTTTGGATTTTACAAAATCAATACTAAAAAAATATCAATAAGATGGCTGGAACCTTAAATAAAGTGATGTTAATTGGGCACTTAAGTGATGAGGTTAAAATGCATTATTTTGACGGTGGCAATGCACTTGGCCGATTTCCAATAGCAACCAATGAAACCTACATAAATAAACAAACCAATGAAAAAGTAACCACTACCGAGTGGCACAACATTGTAGTTAAGAATAAGTTAGCGCAATTATGTGAACAATATTTAACCAAAGGTGATAAAGTTTATGTTGAAGGTAAAATCAAGACGCGTCAATGGGATGGTCAAGATGGAGTAAAACATTTTTCAACCGAAATCCACGCTTCTGAAATCACTTTTTTAAGCGATAAAAAAGGTCAAAATCAATCCACTTCTAATGCGATAGAAAGTCAAACGCCATCAAATGCGGCAGAAAGCAAACAGCCAAATAGACAAGATGACATTCCCAAAATTGAACCTGAAGACGATTTACCATTTTAAATAATCAAATTATCAAAATTTGGATCCTGAACCCTCGAAATTAATGCTTTTACCCTTATTGGTTTTTAACTGGACTATTTTTGCATATATTTTTGGCATCTTTGTATTATTATTCCTTTCTGGTTTAATATCGGCTTCCGAAGTTGCCTTTTTTTCATTGACAAAGGTTGATATCGTCAAGGCAATCAACTCAAAATCGGCCAAAGCTATTTTAGTTACAAAACTTTTGGAGCAACCTCGAAAACTTTTAGCAACCATTTTAATATCTAATAATTTTATAAATATAGCCATCGTTATTTTATCTCATCTGTTTGTAGAACAGTACTTTGGCTCTTTAGAAATCAATGTAGATTTTATATTATTTACAGTCGATTTAAAAATAATTGTAGAATTAATAGCCATTACCTTTGTAATTTTATTATTTGGTGAAGTTTTACCCAAAATATACGCCAATAAAAACGCCATGCAATTTGCTTCGAAAACCGTTTATATCATCAGTTTTTTAAAGCGAACTTTTTTATTTTTAAGCATTCCCTTAACGGGATTAACAAATTTAATTGAACACAAATTGCGCAAAAAAAGCACTGATATTTCTGTAGAAAAACTATCGAAAGCACTTGAGTTGACTAAAGAAAATGCATCAAAGGAAGAGCGAAAGATTTTAAAAGGGATTGTGAATTTTGGAAATACCGAAGCGCGACAAATTATGATACCGCGCATGGACGTTTTTGCCCTTTCTAAAGATGAAAAATACCAAGAAGTTTTAAAAAAGGTTGTAGAAAACGGTTATTCAAGAATTCCCGTTTACGACGATACCATTGATACCATAAAAGGAATTTTATATGCCAAAGATTTACTGCCCTATTTAAATGAATCCGATTTTAAATGGACAAGACTTTTGCGTGAATCTTTTTATGTTCCCGAAAATAAAAAGCTCGATGATTTGTTAAAAGAGTTTCAAAGTAAAAAAATTCACTTAGCAGTTGTTGTTGATGAATATGGTGGCACTTCGGGAATTTTATCCCTTGAAGATATTATTGAACAAATTGTTGGTGAAATAAGTGATGAATATGATCAAGATGAAACAAGCTATTCAAAAATAGATGATTATAATTTTATTTTTGAAGGAAAAACTACTTTAAAAGTATTTTGTAACATCATTAATATGGATGAATCGGAGTTTGAAGATGCCATTGGTGAAGCCGAAACCTTAGCCGGATTTTTGCTTGAACTCAACGGAAACTTTCCAAATAAGAATGATAAAATTAAATTTAAGTCTTTAATATTTACCATAGAAGTCATTGATAATAAACGCATAAAACAAATTAAGGTTACTAAAAAACCAAAAAATGTTTAGAAACCTTGGTGTCATAGTAGTTTTATTTTTTTTGTTAAGCGCTTGCCAAACAAATGAGACCATACCAAAACCAAAGGCACAAATTAGTTTAAATTACCCTCAGCCAAACTATCAACTATTAACGCCACCTTGTCCGTTTAGTTTCGAAATCTCAAATTTGGTGAAAGCTAAAATTGACAAAAAGTGTTGGGTAACTTTAAATTATCCGCTTTTAAATGCCTCTATCGACATTACTTTTAAACAAGTAAACAACAATTTAATTCAATTGTTGCAAGATGCCGAAAAACTGACTTACAGCCATACCATAAAAGCCGATGGAATTAGCAATCAACCCTTTATAAACAATGATAAAAAAATATTTGCTACTATTTATCAGGTTACTGGCAATGCCGCTTCACAATTGCAATTTCACGCCACCGATAGCATTTCCCATTTTTTAACTGGCGCTTTATATTTTAATTGTGAACCTAATTACGACTCCATTCTTCCCGCAGTAAAATATATCGAAACCGACCTGCGTCACCTAATTGAAACCATCAATTGGAAATAAATTTTATGGTTTATGACTTTAAAGACTTTTACTAAAATATTAATAATGAATTTTGTAGTCTTTTTTTAAGATGAATTTATCGACAAAACGATGGTTTTATATTATCATCCTTTCTTTAGTTTGGGGAAGCTCTTTTATTTTAATGAAGAAATCACTTGTGGGGCTTTCTCCCCTGCAAGTTGGTTCCTTGAGAATTATTTTTGCAAGCTTGGCTTTATTTAGTGTGGGTTTCAAAAAATTAAAAGAACTTAAAAAAGAAAACCTAAAACCCATCGTAATCACCGCTGCTGTTGGCACGTTTTTTCCGGTTTTTTTATTTGCTTTTGCCATTCACGATATTGATAGTGCGATTGCCTCTATTTTAAATTCCTTAACTCCTTTAAATACATTGATTGTAGGCGGTTTATTTTTTGGAATTTACTTTAATAACTTTCAAAAAATTGGTGTACTTATCGGGTTTTTAGGTACGGTGATTTTAATATTATCGAGTGCAAAAATTAATACCAATCAGCAATACATCTTCGCTTTACTCCCTGTAATCGCCTCAATTGGTTATGCTTTTAACTTAAATATTATTAAAAAATACTTGCAAAATGTCAGTCCTTTGAGCATTTCAACAGGTAATTTTGCTGTGATGTTTATACCTGCGATTTTGGTGCTTTACTTTAGTGGCTTTTTTACAGATTATCACATTGGTGATGAAAAGATGAACCGCTCTTTATTTTATTTGATGTTGCTATCCGTTTTCGGAACTGCTTTAGCTAAAACGCTTTACAATAAATTAATTCAGCTCACAACAACTGCATTTTCATCATCAGTAACCTATTTAATTCCCGTAGTTGCGGTAATGTGGGGCGTTATAGATGGTGAAAAATTTTTGCTTTCCCAAATATTAGCTTCTGTTTTTATATTTTTTGGTATCTATTTATCAAGCAAAAAATTAAAATGAACTAATAAAGGCGGTTACCAATTCACTTATCTTTTTTTCGGCTAATTTAGCCGCATTTTGGACTTCTTCATGCGAAACTGATTCAGGTTTTCCTTCAATTCCTAAATCGGTTATTACCGAAATTCCAAGGCATTTCATTTTCATATGTCTAGCCACAATAACTTCAGGTACGGTTGACATTCCAACGGCATCGGCTCCTAAAATTTTAACCATTTTATACTCGGCAGGTGTTTCAAAAGTAGGTCCTTGTAAAGCCAAATAAACACCTTTTTGAATGTTGCTATTTTTTGCTTTTGCGATAGATTCAAATTTTGCTATAAACGCTAAATCATAAGGCTCGTGCATATCTACAAATCGCGTTCCAAAGCGCTCATCATTTTTACCTCTAAGAGGATGCTCGGGCATTAAGTTGATATGATCTTTAATAAGCATAACATCACCTACGCTAAAATTGGAATTAACACCACCGCTGGCATTCGAAACAATCAAATTATTGATTCCCAAATATTTCATCACTCTAATAGCAAAAGTCGCTTGTTGCATCGTCCAACCTTCATAATAATGAAAACGTCCCTGCATGGCCAACACTTTTTTACCGCCTAGTAACCCATAAATTAATTTACCGGAATGTCCCGCAACCGTTGAAACTGGAAAATTTGGAATTTCGCCGTAAGCGATACTTTTTTCAATTTTAATATAATCTACTAGGCTTCCTAAGCCGGTTCCTAAAACAATTCCAAATTCTGGATTGGATATCTCGTTTTGTTTTAAAAATTTAACTGTTTCTTGAACTTTGTCCCACATAGTCTAAAATCTCTTGATTAAATTCTTTTGAATTCTTTAAAAATACAACTTCTATCGGCAAATAAAATACCTTTTCAGCACCATAAAAAGACCTTACATAATCTTTTTCGGTGGTTAAAATGAGTGCTTTTGAAGTGTTGAATTCTTTTAATTTATTATTAATTTTTGTTTTATCTTTTTCTGTAAAGTTATGATGATCAGCATATTTTAGATGCACGAAATCAATATTTTGTATCAATAAAAATTGTTTTAAAGGCTCAGGGTTTTCAATTCCTGTAACCAAAACTATTTTGTATTGTTGTAAAATGTTTACCGCAATTTGCGCTTTATTATTGAAAATATGTGTTTGATAATTTATAGATGTAAAAAATAATTTTTGATTTACATTTGGATGAATCCGTTTACTAATACTATTCATTTCATTAGGCGACAAATGTTTAGGGCATTTTGTGACAATAATATGCGAAGCGCGTTTGGCATTGCTGGGCAATTCTCGTAAGTTTCCTGATGGAAGCATTTGATCATCAATATATAAATTATTGTAAGCTGTGAGTAAAATATTAATTGGCGCTTTAATTTGACGGTGTTGAAAGGCATCGTCTAATAAAACCACTTCGGGCTTATTTTTTAATTTTTTCAACTGATTAAATCCGTTTACCCGATCGCTATCTACAGCAACCATTACCGACTTAAATTTTAAGTGGTATTGCATGGGCTCATCGCCAATTAAATTGGTTGTTGTATGCTTATTTGCCAACAAAAACCCCTTTGATTTACGCTTATAACCGCGACTTAAAACGGCTATTTTATAGTGCTCTTTTAATAAATTTATCAGATATTCGACATGAGGCGTTTTGCCAGTTCCACCTACATTTAAATTACCTACAACAATATTTGGCAAAGCAAAAGTTGTAGAAATTTTTATGCCCTTATCATAGCATTTATTTCTAAAACGCATGATTTGACCATATATAAAAGATATGGGGATTAGTATTTGACGGAGTAATTTCACAGAAACGAAGATACGCAAAAGTGCTTAATAAACAACGTAATCAATTATATCTAAGCCATATCCCGTCATGCCAACACGTTTTCTATCTTGTCTACCGTTTGATATAACTATTAATTTGGTAATTTTTAGATTGTGTAAAATTTGTGCACCAATTCCGAAATCTTTGTCATCCATAAATATTTTAGAAGCCTCGGCACGAACAGCTCCTTGGTTTTTAATCAGTTCTAACCTATTTATCAAATCAAAAGATTGGTTTTCTTGATTTATAAAAACCATTGCGCCTTTACCTTCTTTATTGATTATTTCGAACATTTTAGCCAATTTATCATCTGGATTTTTAGTTAGCGTTCCCAAGATATCATTGTTGACAAGGGTTGAATTTACACGCACTAACACGGGTTCGTCAATTTTCCAATCACCTTTGGTTAATGCTAAATGCACTTGATTATTAGTGGTTTGTTTAAAGGCTCTTAATCTAAAATCTCCAAAACGTGTATTTAAATTAAAATCCTCAATTTGTTCAATTAGGGAATCATTTTGCATACGATAAGCCACTAAATCTTCAATTGAAATAATTTTAAGGTGGTGTTTTTTAGCAACTTCAACTAATTGAGGCAATCGCGCCATGGTTCCATCTTCATTCATAATTTCTACAATAACACCTGCGGGTTTCAATCCGGCAAGGCGCGCTAAATCAATGGCCGCTTCGGTGTGACCTGTTCTTCGCAACACGCCACCTTCTCGAGCTTTTAGCGGAAAAATATGTCCTGGTCTGGTTAATTGATGTGGTTTTGTGTCATCATCAATTAATGATTTAACAGTTGTGGCGCGGTCATTAGCCGAAATACCGGTAGTTACACCTTTGCCACTATAATCAACTGAAACCGTAAAGGCTGTTCCCAGTGGGTCGGTGCTATGACCAACCATTAAATCTAAGTTTAATTCTTTACAACGCGATTCAGTTAGCGGTACACAAATCAATCCACGACCTACCGTTGCCATAAAATTTATCATTTGTGGCGTAGCCATTTGGGCTGCAGCTACTAAATCACCTTCATTTTCTCTATTGGCATCATCAACAACAATTACAAGTTTTCCATTTTTAATATCGTCAATTCCGGATGCAACTGTATTTAATTTAATATCTTGAGGGTTAACTATCATTTATTTATTTTTTTAAATCTGTTAAAAAAGTTATTAATTGGTTGTAAAAAGGCATCTATATTAAAGAGTCCAATCTCGGCAGTTGCTTTTCTGGTTAAATAAATACCAAAAGGCAACATAATAATGGTAGCCAACCATGCGCCTAAATAAGCAGGAATGCTACTGACTCTTGCCATATTACTGCCCAAAATTGAAATAAAATAATAGACCACAAAAATTAGAATTGCAATAATCATTGGTAATCCAAAACCGCCTTTACGGATAATGGCTCCTAAGGGTGCGCCGATAAAAAATAAGACTAAACAGGCAACCGAAAAGGCAATTCGCTTGTGGTATTCAATATCAAAAACATTTATGATATATTGTTTATAAAGAAACTGACTCTCAAATGCGTCGATATTTTCTTGATTTCGCTTGGCGAGTTCTTGCGCGCTAATGATGATTGAATATTGGTCAATGGTTTTAAAATTATTTAAAATGGTATCCGAAATATAATTTTGTTTGATGGTTTGAGGGTGTAAATTTTTGCCATTAGTTCGCAAATAAAGGTCATTCGATTTATTTGTAATAAATTCATCATAGGGCACTTTTAGAGAATCAATGTAATAACTAAGCTGACTTAAACCGAGCATTTCGAAGTCTTTTTTATAGCGTTCTTCTTCTAAATCAACGTCGTCCAATTTTGAAATATCTATATTTACCGTATATTCTTCAAAAAAAGAACGCATGTAGGGCATCCGTTTTTTAATATTTGAGTTTATTTTTTTATCACTTTCTTCATTAAAAAAACCATTATTGAGAACAAAGGTCATGTATTTACTACCTTCTTCGGTAGTAATTTTCCCAGTTTTTGCGGTGATACTTTTAACATTCCCCTCTAAATCGGTTAAATCATAAATCAGCACATTTTTGAGGAGGTTTTTTTCTTTGCCATATTTTTCGTCAAAGCGGATTAAATATCCAGGAATATCGGCATTAAATCGGCCTTCAATCAAGCTTAATGCGGGCTTCTTTTTTTGCATATTTACCAATAGATTCTTTGATTTAAAAGCGGCTTTTGGAAAAACATTATTGAGAAATAGAAAATTAATTCCACTAAAGATTATCGTAACAAAAATAAGCGGTCTAATGATTCGTTTTAGGGAAATTCCCGCCGATTTTAGGGCGGCCAATTCATAAGATTCGGCTAATCTGCCAATCGCCATAATTGATGAAAGTAGGATAGCAATTGGAAACGCTTGAGGTACCATCATCAAAGATAAGTAACTCAAAAATTTAAAAATGATGATGATATCAATCCCTTTTCCAGCAATTTGATCGAATCTTAACCAAAGCGTTTGCATAACCAATACAAACAATATGACTAAAAATGTTGTTAAAAAGGGTTTAAGAAAACTGGTTATAATGTATTTGTCAATTATTTTCAAAATTTTCTATTGTGCCTCATTTATGGTGTAACCTTGTTTTTTATAAGTTGCCAAGTTAACTTTAAAATCTTCTTTTGTTATTTTTGGAATGTTTTTTCTAAATTTATTGATTGACAATGTTGTAATGGTTCCATTTTTTCCATTTTCAATCATGCTGTAAATTTCTTTGTCTTTTAAATCAATTGCTAGAACAATTGAAACAATCTCCGAATTACTATTTTTTGGCGTAAGAACAATATTTTGAATTTTTCTCCCTTTTACATTTGGATTGGTTCCCCAAGCATAATTAAAACCTGTTTTATAAAAGCTAAAAAATTTGGAAAGTTTTATAAGCGATTCTTCTTCACCTTCATCGGTTGAAATATTTATTTCTTCATCTTCGGGCAAAATGGTATAATATTTTGAGCCGTCATAAACTCTGGTACCTCCCAAATAATTCACATTATATAATTCACCCATAATAATAATGGTGCCTTTAGTTGTTTGGTGAATATTTTCTGCCTTATTATCTAGGTTATATTTAAAGGTAATATGCATATTATTATAGCTGTTAATTAATTCGTTTACATCATCTAACAGTTGTTTAGCCTTGCTGGCTTGCTGTGCATAACTCAAATTTATAACACAGGTTATACTTATTAAAAATAGCTTGAATTTCATAATAATTAATTTTTTTCGTTTTTTAAAATTTCATCTAGGGCGCGTTCATCCATTACTAAAACTTGGCGAGCCTTGCTCCCTTCAAAATGGCCGACAATTCCGGCGGCTTCTAATTGGTCAATTAAACGACCGGCTCTGTTATAACCCAATTTCAATTTTCGTTGTAATAAAGACGCTGAGCCTTGTTGTGCATTGATAATCATTAAGGCAGCATCTCTAAATAAAGGGTCTCTATCATTAATATCAATATCCAAATTTGTACCACTTTCTTCACCAACATATTCTGGCAATAAATAAGCTTCGGGATAGGCGCGTTGTGAACCAATGAACTCCGTAATTTTATCAACTTCGGGCGTATCGACAAAGGCGCATTGCAAGCGAATTAAATCGCTGCCAACGGTAATGAGCATATCGCCTTTTCCAATTAGTTGATCAGCTCCTTGTGCATCTAAAATGGTTCTAGAATCTATTTTTGAGGTAACTCTAAAGGCAATTCGCGCAGGAAAATTAGCCTTTATGATCCCCGTAATGACGTTTACTGATGGACGTTGCGTAGCCACAATTAAGTGAATGCCAATGGCTCTTGCTAACTGTGCCAAACGCGCAATAGGCGTTTCAATTTCTTTGCCAGCAGTCATTATTAAATCGGCAAACTCATCAATAACCAAAATGATATAAGGCAAAAATCGGTGACCATTTTCGGGATTCAATTTGCGGTCTTTGAATTTTTGATTGTACTCTTTTATGTTTCTAACTGAAGCATCTTTAAGCAAATCATAACGCATATCCATTTCAATGCACAAAGAGTTTAATGTATTGATAACCTTAGTTGTATCAGTAATAATAGCCTCTTCAGAATCGGGTAATTTTGCCAAATAATGACGTTCAATTTTATTGAATAAAGTCAATTCTACTTTTTTAGGATCAACAAGAACGAATTTAACTTCCGCGGGATGTTTTTTATACAATAAAGAAGTTAAAACGGCATTGAGACCAACCGATTTTCCCTGTCCGGTAGCGCCAGCCATCAATAGATGCGGCATTTTAACTAGGTCACAAACATAGGTTTCGTTAGAAATTGTCTTGCCAAAAGCAATTGGCAACTCCATTTGGGCATTTTGGAATTTTTGTGAAGACAATACCGACTTCATCGAAACAACTGTTGGATTGATATTTGGCACTTCAATGCCTATGGTTCCTTTGCCGGGTATTGGCGCAATGATGCGAATTCCCAAGGCCATTAACGAAAGGGCAATGTCGTCTTCAAGGTTTTTAATTTTAGAAATTCTTACGCCTGCATCGGGAACAATTTCGTATAGTGTTACGGTTGGTCCGATGGTGGCTTTTATACTGGCAATGCCAATTTTATAATTGTTTAGGGTTTCTACAATTTTATTTTTATTGACTTCTAGTTCTTCTTGATTTATGGTAATATTTTCATTTTTATACTCTTGCAGCAAATCTAAACTCGGAAATTTATAATTAGACAATTCTAATTTAGGATCAAATTCACCAAAATCTTTTAAAATTTTATCAGATAAGTTTTCACTAATGGTATCTTCTTCTAAGGGCTTTTCAATTTCAATTTTTACATCAAAATCTTTTGTTAAGGCTTTATCATACTCCATTTTATTAAAAATGCTATCCTCTAAATCATCTACAAGTTCTTCAGTAATTTGTGGTTCTACAACTTTATTAAAATCAATAATATTGGGAATTTCTTCCTTAAAAACAATGGGTTCTTGTGCTGATACTACGGACGCTATTTTTTTTGATTTAAATAGGTTTTGAATCAGTTCGGGTGTTAAATTAAAACGAATCACTAGATAAAATAACGCGCAGAAACTCAAAGCCAAAACCAAACCCATCGCACCTAAATACGTTTTTAAAATTGCTGACATTTCAAATCCTACTACCCCACCTAGAATTTCAATATTTGGCAAGGCAAAACCAAAAAATATTGAAAACCAAACCATTGAAAGTAAACCCCAAAACCAAAATTTGCCTATTTTTTTTAATTTAACTTCCAATAAAAAACAAGCGCCCAATAAAAATAACAAAATGGGTAGGTAACTACTAGAAATACCAAAACCTTTATAAACAAAAAAATGTGCTACAATGGCACCAATTTTACCTAACAGGTTTTGTGCTTCAACCGATTTATTTCCAAATTCATCTAAGGTACTTTGGTCATACTTCCAATTTGAAAAATAAGAAATAATAGCTAAGCCTAAAAAAATTGCGACTATTATCAAAAATGATCCAAAAATTACGTGGGTTTGTCTGCTTTTAAAAAAGGCTTTAATGCCTTGACCACCTGAGGTTTTAGAACTTTCTGGATTCGATTTTATTTGTTTTGCCATTCAAAATATTATTAGCTTCAAAAATACTATAAAATTAACGAATCTTATCAAACCTATTTAGTTTTAGAAAAATCTTGGAATATAGATAAGCCCAGCTATGGCTACTTCAACAAAAAAAGCAATAAAAACTGCGCCTGCACCTACATCTTTTATTTCAGCAATAACTTGATGTTTAGCGGGTTCTACGTGGTCGGCCAATTTTTCGATAGCGGTATTAAGTGCTTCGGAAACCATGATTAATCCTACCGCTAAAATTTGCAAACCCCATTCGGCATTGCTGAGATTATTGTAAAAACCTAAAACAAGAAGTACTATTGAAATACTGCCATGAAACATAAAGCTGTGTTCGGTAGTTATCAAAATCCACAGCCCTTTTGAAGCATACATTGTACTTTTTAACCTACCAAGTATAAAACCATCATTTGGTTTCATTAATTAAATCGCTTTTAAAGCTGCTTGATAATTTGGTTCATCAACAATTTCGGGAACTTGTTGCGTATAAGTAACCTTTCCACTTTCGTCTAAAACAATAACGGCTCTTGAATGAAGGTGCGCTAAAGGTCCATCGGTAATTTCTAAACCATAATTTTTACCAAATTCACCGGTAGCAAAATCGGATAAGGTTATCACATTTGTCAAGCCTTCGGCTCCACAAAAACGCCCTTGAGCAAATGGTAAATCTCTCGAAATACACAACACTTTTACATTGTTTAAAGCAGAAGCTTCCTTATTAAATTGGCGAACAGATGCCGCGCAAGTGCCTGTGTCAATGCTTGGAAAAATATTTAATATCAGTTTAAAGCCTTTATAATCGGCTAAAGATACTTTTGATAAATTGCCTGCTGTTAAAGTGAAGTCAGGTGCTGATGAGCCAACTTTTGGTAAATTACCAACGGTGTTAATGGTGTTTCCTTTTAATGTAATTGTTGCCATTTTTAATTTTTTTTAGAATGTTTACAAATATAAGTTTCTTATGAATAACAAAAAAACAAAAACCCCATAAGCTTTAACTTATGAGGTTTTAATTACAAAAATTATGATTTTTTTAGTATTTAGTTTTTAGAAAGGTAAGCTGCAACGCCTTCGTGGGTTGCTTTTAGACCTTTTTTATCGGCATTCCAATTTGCTGGACAAGCTTCGCCGTGTTCTTCATTAAATTGCAAAGCGTCCACCATTCTCAAGGCTTCATCAACATTTCGGCCAAGAGGCAAGTCGTTTACCAATTGATGGCGTACCACCCCTTCTTTATCAATTAAAAACAATCCGCGGTAAGCGATAAGTTCATTATCGGCACAAAATTGTTCATCTTCATCATAAAAATAATCACCCGTTAAAACATCAAAGTTTTTTGAGATAGTTTTATTGGTATCGGCAACAATTGGATAGGTAACCCCTTTGATACCGCCTTGTGATTTAGGTACTTGAAGCCAGCCCCAATGCGATTGCTCGGTATCGGTAGAAACCGCTACAACAGCCACATTGCGCTCTAAAAAACTTGCCAAACGCGCTTGAAATGCATGCAATTCGGTTGGGCATACAAACGTAAAATCTTTTGGATAAAAGAATAAAACCACGTATTTTTTTCCTAAATACTGATCTAATGAAAAATTTTCTACAAATTCACCTCCATTAACTACGGCTTTAGCCGAAAATTGTGGTGCTTTTCTACCTACGAGTACTGACATTTTATTTATTTTTAAGTTATAAGTGCAAATGTAATGCGCAATTCTGCAATAATAGCAGTTATTAATATTCAAATTTTATACAGATATTGATTTTGTCTATATTTTAAAAATTATAAATCCTTTAACAAGATTTAGCCTTAGTTTTGCCAAAAAGATTTTAATGAACAATAAGCGCTTTTTGGTTTGGATGATGCTACCACTTATTTCAATGTGTTGGATGATGCCACTTACTGCTCAAAACATTGACAATACTTCAAAACCAAAGTCGGCTACGTTTTTATCCGACTATAAAAAGAATTTAAAATCATTCAGTTTTTCCTTATCGGATAAAGTTGCTAAACTACCTCCTATTGCTGCACCAATAGATAAAACGGCGCGCTTCATCCCGAACGATAAAAATTTATATGATTTTTTTAACCAAAAACCCAAAAATAATTTTAGCATTACAAATAATAAAACAGTTGATGATGACGTAATTGAACGCAAGTTTTTTAATGGAAAGGAAACTACCAATCAAAAAAATGAAACCGACTTTAGCCTTGGAACGCTTTATAGCAATTCAAAGTTTGTTACCATTGAATTTCGCGATTTTCAGTTAGTAGATGGCGACCGAATTAAAATTTATTTGAACGAAAAAATTATCAATTCAAACATTCGCTTAGACGATGTGGCTTATAGCATCAGAATTGATTTGATAAATGGCTATAATAAAATTGATATCAAAGCTTTAAGCTCAGGGTTTTCTGGTCCCAATACCGCCGAATTGAGTGTTTTTGACGATAAAGGACTGCTAATTTCAATTCAGAAATGGAATATTGAAACGGGACAATATGCCACGTTGAGCGTGATAAAAAAGTAGGTTTAAATTTTGTAGGTAACTATTGTTAAATATACCTAACAGGTTTTAAAAAAACCTGTTAGGTATTTATTTTACAAATGAATCACTTCACCATAAGCATCGGCAACAGCTTCCATAACGGCTTCACTCATAGTTGGGTGTGGGTGAATTGATTTTAATATTTCGTGACCAGTGGTTTCTAATTTGCGAGCCACAACGGCTTCGGCAATCATGTCGGTAACGCCCGAACCAATCATATGGCAACCAAGCCATTCACCATATTTTGCATCAAAAATTACTTTTACAAAGCCTTCGGGCGTGCCTGAAGCCTGTGCCTTTCCCGAAGCTGAAAATGGGAATTTGCCTATTTTTAATTCATAGCCTTTTGCTTTTGCTTGCGCTTCGGTTAAACCAACACTTGCAATTTCGGGTGTTGCATAAGTACAACCTGGAACATTACCATAATCAACTGGTTGCGGATTCAATCCGGCGATGGCTTCAACACAGGTAATCCCTTCGGCTGAAGCAACATGTGCCAAGGCTTGACCTGGAACCACATCGCCAATAGCGTAATAACCCGGCATATTTGTTTGATAAAAACTGTTTACTAATATTTTATCGCGGTCGGTAGCAATACCCACTTCTTCTAAACCTATATTTTCAATATTTGATTTGATGCCAACTGCCGACAAAACGACATCAGCTTCAATCTTTTCAATACCTTTTTGCGTTTTAACAGTCGCTATAACGCCTTTTTTAGAGGTGTCAACGGACTCAACAGAAGCATTTAACAGCACTTTAATTCCTGCTTTTTTAAATGAGCGCTCCAATTGTTTAGAAATTTCTTCATCTTCAACAGGAACCATATTTGGCAAAAATTCAATTATGGTAACTTCTGTTCCCATTGCGTGGTAAAAATAAGCAAACTCAACACCAATAGCTCCTGAGCCAACAACAATCAACTTTTTAGGTTGTTTTTCTAGTGTCATTGCTTGACGGTAACCAATTACTTTTTCACCATCTTGAGGTAAATTTGGCAATTCTTTAGAACGTGCTCCCGTGGCGATAATAATGTGTTTAGCCGCATATTCGGTTACTTTACCTTCGGCATCAGTAACGTCAATTTTTTGATTTGGTTTTATTTTTCCAGAACCATTTATCACGTCAATTTTATTTTTTTTCATCAAAAACTGTACGCCTTTACTCATGCCATCAGCAACATTGCGGCTGCGTTTAATCACGGAGCTAAAATCTTTATCTATTGCTTCAGCCTTTAAGCCATAAGCATCAACGTGTTTTAAATACTCATAAACTTGAGCGCTTTTTAAAAGTGCTTTGGTAGGAATACATCCCCAATTTAAACAAATACCGCCGAGGTTTTCTCTTTCAATAATGGCAACTTTAAATCCGAGTTGCGAGGCTCTAATGGCGGTAACATAACCACCGGGACCACTTCCTAAAATAATGATATCGTAATTCATAATTGTGTTTTTATCGATTTTTAAAGTGCAAATTTAATCAAATTTCATCGCTTTAACAGGACTAATTTTGGTGATAATGATTGAAGGAATAATCAACATTAATAAACAAAGCAACAAAGTGCCTAAATTTAAAAATAGTATTTGATAACCATCAATATAAACAGGCGCTGCATTGACGTAATAGGTTTCGGGATTAAGGGTGATAAAACGGTATTTATATTGTAAATATAAAAGCGAAAGGCCAATTAAATTTCCCCAAAAAAGTCCTTTTATAATGAGATAAGCGGCTTGGTATAAAAATATTTTTCGGATGCTCCAATTTGGATTTCCAAGCGCCTTTAAAACGCCGATAAGTTGTGTGCTCTCTAAGATTAAAACCAATAGCGCCGTAATCATATTGATGCCCGAAATTAATATCATAATGCTGATAATAATCCTAATATTAACATCAAATAAACTCAGCCATTCAAATAGCGATGGATATTTATCGGTAATATTTTGCACATTTAATGTGGGTGCAGAATTGGCATAAATAGCGTCAGTCTTTTGTTTTAAATCATCAAAATTGTCTAGTAAAATTTCAAATCCACCCACCGCTTCGGCACTCCATTTATTTATTTTTTGGAGGTGTTTTATATCGCCCAATATATAATTTTCGTCAAACTCATTAAAAGCCGTATTATAAATGCCTTCTACTTGCAAAACTCTTAGATTTGGCGCATTATTTGGGTCGTCTTTTATAAAATATACATTAAATTTATCCCCTATTTTCAAGTTCATTCGGTTGGCAATGGTTGACGAAATAAGTACTTTATTTGACGCTTCTGTTCCAAATTTTAATAAGCGACCTCCAACAAGGTATTGCTTAAAAAAACTCCAATCATAATCGCTTGAAATTCCTTTAAAAATAACTCCTTCAAAGGCTTTTTCGGTTCTAATAATTCCTGCCTTAGTGGCGAAAACATGCACATTTTTAACACCGGTTAGCGTTTTAAAAACGGGATAAAAATCCTGTTTTACAGAAACGGGATTTAGGGTGATTGCGGAGTTGTTATTATCGTAGTTTGTAATTTGCAAATGTCCCTGAAAAGCTGCAATTTTTTCTCTAATTTTATGTTTTAATCCAACGCCGGTAGCCACCGAAACCAACATAACAACCATACCAAGCGCAATGGCGGTGATGGCAATTTTTATTATTGGCGACGAAACACTACTTTTACGTTGCTTAGAAAAAATAAATCGCTTGGCTATAAAATATTCGAAGTTCAATTTAACTTTTTGTTTAATGTTCAAAAATACATATTTCTTTTTGCTTACGATTCTGATTTTAGAATTGATTTCGTGCGGAAGCGTCTCTCAGAATATTGAGACTCTAAGTCTTCAAAAAATATCCAAAAATAATGAACCCATTTTGGTTGGCGCAAACCAAACCGACTGGTATTTACCACTTTTAAAGGATAAAACCGTTGCTGTTGTTGCCAATCAAACCAGCGTCATTTTTAAAAAAAATGGTATTGAATATACCCATTTGGTCGATTCATTATTGAATTTAAATGTAAAAATTACAAAGGTTTTTGCGCCAGAACACGGATTTCGCGGTCAAGCCGATGCAGGAGAGCTTATTTTAAACGCCATTGATGCCAAAACTAAACTACCCTTAATTTCACTTTATGGCGCCAACAAAAAACCTACTCCCGAACAGTTAAAGCAAGTAGATGTGGTGATTTTTGACATTCAAGATGTGGGCGTGCGATTTTACACCTATATTTCTACCCTCCATTATGTTATGGAGGCTTGCGCCGAAGCCCATGTTAAGCTCCTCGTTTTAGACCGCCCAAATCCAAACGGACATTATGTTGACGGACCCGTTTTAGAAATGCCTTTTACAAGTTTTGTTGGAATGCATCCCGTACCATTGGTTTACGGAATGACCATTGGCGAATATGCCCAGATGATTAACGGCGAAAATTGGCTCGCTAAGCGACTAAAATGCGACTTAAAAGTAATTCCAATTAAAAATTATACACACCAATCAGCTTACCATTTGCCTATAAAACCCTCGCCCAATTTGCCTAACGACAAGGCAATTAACCTTTATGCAAGTTTGGCTTTTTTTGAAGGAACCAACGTGAGTTGCGGACGCGGCACAGAACTTCAATTTCAAATTTTTGGAGCGCCTTTTTTGCCTTTAAAAAAGTACCCTTTTAACTTTATACCCCAACCCAATGCAGGATCTAAAAACCCGGTTCACCAAGATAAATTGTGCCACGGCTTAGATTTAAGTTCAAGTGAATCATTAAACCATATTCAGTTAAATTGGCTTATAAATGCCTACCAAGCTACCGCTGATAAAGCACATTTTTTTAACAATTATTTTACCAATTTAGCCGGCACAAAAAAGCTGCAATATCAAATAGAACAGGGCTTAACGCAAGAAGCAATTAAAAAAACTTGGCAAGTTGACTTGGATAAATTTAACTCGATTAGAAGTATTTATTTGATTTATAAATAAGGTGGTAAGGATTTAAATTATTATAATTCAGTCTGTAAGAGCGACCTACAAATTTGGTTCATTTTATTCCCCTTGTTTTATTGAATAGGCAATTCAATTCTAATTTTTTCACACATAGGGAAAAATAAGGTATCGGTTTTAGTTAAATTTTTATAGTTTAAATAAACGCGCACCGTATCAATACAACCATAACCAACATAAGATTTTTTAAAACTATTGAGTGAATCAATAGAGGTTTTAAGTTGTGGTTTAAATAAAGGACTGTTGAAATAATAGCCTACACTTTTTAATTTAGAAACCAGCAAGCTATCAGTTAGACTAAAAGTTATGTCGTATTTAGCCAATCCGTTTGGCATTTTATCACCCTTTCGTAGATAGGCAACACATTGTATTTTATCAGTTTGTATTAATTGTTTGACAATTTGTAGTGTGTCGTTAAGTTTGGTTGTAAGTGAATCTTTACTAATCAGTTCGTTCTTAGTATTTGTAATTTCATTTTCTTTATTTTGACCAACAATAATGAACACAATTACCGATATTAATACCATTATAATTCCTATGGCAGAAATAATTGTTCCTGTTTTTGAATGTTTTTTGAAGTTTTGATTTTTATTTTCCATTAGTTTTCTTCTTTAATAGTTCCCAATAATTGCATGGCGTCACCCCACATTTTTAGTAGCCTTCCGCAAGTATAAGCTACACCACCACTTGAGGTAAACATTCCAATTACAGCGGGTATTTGATTTGTGCCCGCAATTAACAAATAGACTGCACAACCAACCAAAACAATTAATGACAATATTGTTATGCCGAGATAAATCATGCGCTCAAACTTAAACATTTCGAGCAATTGTTTGATTGCTTTTATCTTTTCATCGTAGTTATTTTCGGTATTTTCCATTTTTATAAAGTGTGTTTTTTAATCGCTTTGTGCTAAATATCAAGGTTTAAAGCATACAAGAGCGTGGCTAAAATAAACTATTTTTTTAAATATGCAACTATTTCAAAAAAGTCACATTAGGTAAAAAATTGCCAAGACTAGCATTCACGCCTAGTGCACAATTAACAGTATAAAAAAACAAGAATTGTGTAAAACCTAATTTTTGAATACTTGTGTTTTGTTATTTCAGTTTAAAAAATAGTTGATAATTTCATCCACATTTTTAATAGATTTTTTGGTCCATTCTAACTCCAAAACGGCTTTTTCACTTTGTGTTAGTTGCCAATCTACATTCAAATCTCTAATTTTTTGTGTGCAATGTTGTAAAATAATGGCTGCCGCAACCGAAATATTGAGACTCTCACTAAATCCGTACATCGGAATTTTGAGTGTAACATCGGCATGTTTCAAAACCTCATTTGATAAGCCTTCCTTTTCAACACCAAAAAAGAATGCCGACTTTTTGGTAACATCAAAATCTTGCAATGTGCAGGGATTGTTGTGAGGAGAAGTTGCTACAATTTGATAACCCTTAGTTTTTAAATCGTTTATACACGCTAAGGTGTTGTTTTTATGATGGTGATATTTAACAATGTTTAGCCATTTATTAGCGCCTTTTGTAACTTGTTTTGAAGCTTTAAAAATATATGTATTTTCGATGGCATAAACATCTTGAATACCAAAAACATCGCAAGAACGCAACACCGCACTGGCATTGTGTTTCATAAAAATATTTTCAAAAACCACCGTAAAATGGCGGGTTCTATCTTGCAAAATGGTTTTAAATAAGTCTTGGCGATGGCTAGTTAAAAACGTTTGCAGGTAAGTTAAAAGGGCTTCTTGCTCACTCATGATTTTAACTGATTTAAAATCGTTTGATATAAAGCGCCGTCGGTAATTTCGCCCCCTTTTTGTATGAGTTGAAATAATTCAATAGTACGCGAATCAATATATTTTTTTTGTGCTTGAAAATAGCTTAAGCTTTGGTGATTCAAGTTTTTTAAAAACCAATTAAAATCGGAAACCTCATTAAAATCAAAATCAGGTTTATCTATTTTTACTACGAGCCGATGCATTGCTATCACACTGCAGTTAAATAAATTGAGTTCTTTTGGCGAAATATGTTCAATAAATTTTGTTTTGGTGAGCACTTCTTCCCAAACCAAATCGCTAAACAATTCGAGTTCTTTTTGCGCTATTTGTGGTTTGGTTTTTTTGATTGCATTCCACTCATTTGCATCTAGCTGTTGAGATGCTAAAAACTTAGCAAAATCAATGTTTAAGGATTCAAATTGTTCTTTAGATAAAAGGCAGTATTTCATCTATCAAAAATAAAAAAATCCGCCAAAACAAGTGTGCCTTGGCGGATTTTTATTAAAAAATTTATCGCTTTAGAAAATATATCTTAGTCCAATTTGCATTTGCCATCTTGAATTCAAACTAGAATCAAAACCAAATGAATCTTTTAAATTGGGATCAAATGTATAAGTTGGAATACTGGTTAAAGGATCAACCGTTACACCAATTGCTTGAATATTATTTGGTTGTTGAACAACCCCCCAATGAGAATTTATCAAATTGCCAATATTGAGAATGTCGGCACTAAACTGGATTGCATTATGGCTGTAAACCTTAAGTTCTTGAACAAACTTAACATCCCATTTACCTCTCCAAGGAGAAAGTGCACCAAAGCGATCGGCATATTTACCACGTCTATTGCTCAAATAATCATCTTGTTTGATAAATGCTTCTAAAGCTGCAGCTTGACCGGCACCTGAAAAATTCATAGAACTAATTTCACTTGCTGTTGGTATATAAATCAAGTCATTGATACCAGAGCCATCATTGTTAATATCACCTCCATAAATATAAGAGAATCGAGCACCTTGAGCATATTCAAAGAAAGCAGCAACAGAAGAACTCATTTTATCATTGTGATAATTCCATTTTTTGCTAACAACCCCAATAAATCTGTGTTTATCGCCATATTCTGAATTTGTTAACACAGGTGCATTCACATTACCGCGGGCAGCATTTGCAGCAAAGGCATCACTTGTAATTTCGGCTTGAATTGAATTGACATCTCTAGCATCTAAATAGTTATAGGCTAAACTTAAAAACAGGTTGTTTTCAAATTGTTTTTGTAGTTTAAAAGTCGCATTATAAGTCCTACCCTTATTAGAATTTACAAACACAAAAGCATCGGCATTACCACCAAAAACTTTAACTCGGTCAGCATCGGCATAAATTGCGCGATTATCAACACCCGCCAAGGTTCCTGTAGGGGGTTTTAATCCAAAGTTTTGAACATGTGCGCCTTTAATATCTTTAGTATAACTCAAATCGACTGATGCCACAACATCATTTTCAAATCTATAATCTAATCCTAAGTTTGTTCTCCACACTTGAGGCCATTTAAAATTAGGGTCAACGGCTTGAAAGAAGAAGAAATTTGGTGCAGATGTTTGGTTTCCTAGCCAAACAAAGGGCAATCTACCTGAAAACATACCTGAACCACCTCTCAACTGAAGGGTTTCATCACCTTTTACATCCCAATTAAAACCAACCCTTGGTGAAACTAAAAAGGCATTTGTTGGTTGTTGTGTAGAATCAAAGGTTCTTGGAGCTCCTGTTATAGGATTGAAATATTCAATACCCGGAATTACGGCAGGTTGTGTTTTAATATAATCGGCTGCTAATTTTGCACTATTAAAATAAAGAGGTTTGTCAAAACGAATGCCATAAGTTAATTTAAAATCTTCATTAACATTCCATTCATCTTGCGCATAAAAAGCCAATTGACCATAATTAGCTTTGTATAAATTAAATCCGCCAATATTGCCATCACCTGCTGACGTAAAAGCTGCATTAGCATCAGTGGCTGCTTTTAACAATGCGGCAATTGAATTTGGGTCAGAAAGTGGAAGTGCTGCATCGGCTAAAAACGAAGCTACCGAAGGTGAGGTAGGAAAAAATACGCCACGTGCACCAAAAGAACCTAAATTAAATGAGTTTGCAAACTCAAATCTTTCAAATGTCGTACCAATAGTAAAGGTGTGATTACCGTTTGTAATATTCATATTGTCGGTTACTTGATAAACCTTTTGCCCAAGTTTATTATTAATTGAAAATGGTTCGTGACCTGCAATAATATAATTAGAACCTCCTTCTTGTATGGTTATACTTGGAGCCGGTACAGATTTAGGGTTTCTAAAATCTGTAAATTTGGTATAACCAGCTTGAAATTTATTGGAAATATTTTTTCCTAAATTTGAATTTAATTCAACCAAAAAAGAACTCAACTCGTTATTGATTTGATAGCCTGCATTTTCAAATTGCAAGGTGTTAAGGCTTGGACCTCTAAATCCTAATGCGGTTGGATGAGCTGGTAATTCTCTATAAGCATCTAAATAATTATAGATAAATGCCAATTTGTGATTGTCGTTTATATTCCAATCTAATTTGAAGATGCTTTTAACTGAACCAGTCCCTAAATTATAGTTTTTATAATTTCCCGGGTCGTAACCTAAACCTCTTAGAGCAGACTGAACTGCTATTAAATCACTTTCTTTAACGCGCGATTCATTAGCAGAACCTGAGCCTTTTGGGGCAAAAGGAGAACCTAAATCGTCTCTTTCATCCGATTCAAAATTAGCAAAAAAGAACAGTTTATCTTTTAAAATAGGGCCACCAATACTTAAACCATATTGTTGTTGTAATAGGTCTCCTCTAAAAATATTTTGTCCGTTAATTTTTTTACCAGTAAATTTTTCGTCTCTATAAAATCCATAAACTGTTCCGTGGAATTCATTTGTGCCACTTTTAGTTACGGCATTTACTGAAGCACCCGTAAAACCAGCTTGTGTTACATCATAAGGTGCAATTGATACTTGAATTTGGTCAATAGCATCAATAGATACGGGTTGAGCACCTGTTTGACCTCCTGGTGTTGGTGAATCTAAACCAAAAGGGTTGTTAAAAATTAAACCATCTAGTGAAAAATTATTAAATTGGTCATTTCTACCACCAAAAGATCCATTACTAGATGATGGTTCAAGCCTTGTAAAATCAGCTTGAGAACGTGAAATGGTGGGGAGTGTTGTCAATTCTTTTCTGCCAACATTGGTAGCTGCTCCTGTTCTGTCATTTCCAAAAACATTGCCAGCTCCAACAACAGCTTTAAGAACAACTTCATTTAATTGTTGGCTGTCAGGAATTAATTTTACATCTAAAGAAAAGGTTTTACCCAATGATAAATAAATTTCGTCGAATTTTTGTTCTTTAAAACCTATATAACTAATTGTAACTTCATAAGGGCCACCGACTCTCATGTTCATTAAATTGTACCAGCCGTCAAAATTTGAGGTGCCTCCATACTTTGAGCCTGTGGGCGTATGAATTGCCACGACATTAGCCCCTAATAAAGGTTGGTTTTGATCGTCTTGTATTAAACCCCTAATATTTGAGGTTGTTACCTGAGAAAAACTTGCAAAACAGCCAGCTAGTGCCAGAAATGCAAAGAGATAAAGTTTTTTCATATTATAATTTTTGAGTTAAATTTGAACAAATATAACCAAATTCATTTGTACTACTAGGCGCTAAATGACTTTTATTATTAACTGTTTATTAACTATTTTTTAAAATTATAATCAAACTTAAATCGCATTAAATTTGGCGTGATTTTTTTTGGGCGCTTGCGCTCAAAATCATAAAAAACCTTGCCTAATTGAGCCAAAAAAGGGAAGCCAATTGCCTCGTAATCATAAGCGTTGTCATTAAATATTTGATCGCTATTTACATAGATTACCGCACTTAACAAAAATTCAATATTCATATCAAAATCTACAATATAGGCATTGTCAATTAAGTAACCATAAGCCTCTCCTACTTTGTTAAAAATTCTAATTTGCTTTGGAATTTGTTGTTTATTAACTCCAAAAAGGAAAAACTTTCCATAGCCGTCAAAATAAGTGGTGTCGTTTTTATAGAGTGCTAGGTCGCTTTCTCTAGGAAGCATTGACATGTATTTGTAAATAAAATTGTAATCGTCTTGGTTTAAATCAAACCGTTGTTTTTTGGGATAAGATTCTGGAAATAGCAAGCGCTTTAAAAACTCATGTTGCGTTGAAAGTGCAAAGTAATTTGAATGAGAAAAATCCATCTTCTGCTTTATTAAGACACCATCTTTATAATAGCCACTTCCTTGAAAGATGCTATCGGCTTTAAATTGGAATTGGCTTTTATTAAATTCAGCTTTTTGATGAACCATCAAGCGTTCATTGCCATCATAAAAATTAAAAGCATTGGTATGCCTATTCGCTAAAGTGTTGTAATTAAATGAAAGACGTCTTAAAATAGCGACATCTGTTAAACCTCTACGCCACAATTCTTTATTAATATTTTTTTGTCCAATAAACTCAAAAAGTCGGTTAAAAGCCTCATTGTCACTAACCAATAAAATCTGTTTTATAAAATGTGCTATTGTGGGAATTTGATTAAAAGCCGTTGTATCAACCAAAAAATTTTCTTGACCAACATAAGAGCTGTCTATGCTCAGTGCCGTATTTTTTGTAACACCTTTTTTATGTAGGCGGTTTAGTTTTTGAAGCGCCAAAACCACGGCAGGTAATTTTACGGTGCTTGCCGGATAAAAATAATCCTTGGGATTATTGCGGTAATTATAGGTTTTAAAATGTGGTATGTTTAGTGAATCTCTATTGATTTGTGTATAAATAATTTGCAATTTATACGTTTCGGGATGTGCTAAAACATCTTGATTTAAAAGGGTGTCTTGTTGCAACAAACTGTCAATAAACGTATTTTGTTGCGCCTTGGCACTTATGCCTAAAAGCTCAAAACAAATTATAAAAATCAATCGTAATTTCATATAATTCTAAAATGAGCTTTAAAAATAAGCAAATTATTAATTGCAAAGTTTTTTTTGTTGCTGTACTTACAAAAATATTCAAAAAAAAACCACGCCAAAGGGCGTGGTTTTTTAATTTATAAGGCTATTTAATTAAGCATTGTCAGCAACTTCATTTTTTGCTTCAGCAACTACTTCATTAACAACTTCAAAAGTTAAATCAATTACAACTGATCTGTGCAATCTTATTTTAGCTTGGTATTTACCTAAGCGTTTAATAGTGCCACCAATAACTGTAATATATTTTTTATCAATGCTTTGACCTTGTGCTTCAATAGCTTCGGCAAGGTTTGTATTGTTAACTGAACCAAAAAGTTTATCACCTGTGCCCGATTTAGCACTAATTTTTAGTTCAAGCGCTTTTAATGAATCGGCAATTACCTGAGCATCGGCAATTAATTTAGCTTCTTTAAAAGTGCGTTGTTTTATTGTTTCGGCCAATACTTTTTTTGCAGAAACGGTAGCCAAAACACCATAGCCTTTAGGGATTAAATAATTACGACCGTAACCATTTTTAACTTTAACTAGGTCATCAATAAAACCTAAATTTTCTACGTCTTTCTTTAATATGAGTTCCATAATTTTAGATTTAAATGATTATTTTAACATATCACCTACATAAGGCATTAAAGCCAAATGACGTGCTCTTTTTATAGCTTGTGCTACTTTGCGTTGAAATTTCAAAGTGGTACCTGTTAAACGACGTGGTAAAATTTTACCTTGTTCGTTTACCAAATACATCAAGAAATCGGCATCTTTATAGTCAATATATTTAATTCCGTTTTTGGTAAAACGGCAATATTTAACTTTTTGTTTTGTTTCAATGTCAAGGGGCGTAAGGTATCTAACATCCGCTTTACTTCCACCTTTTGCTTGTTGTTCTAAACTTGCCATAGCTTAAATTTTAGATGTTTTGTTACGTTCTCTTCTTTTTTCAGACCAAGCTACAGCGTGTTTATCCATACTAACGGTTAAATAACGCATAATGCTATCATCTCTTCTAAATTCTAACTCAAAAGGAGCTATCATTTCGCCGGCAACTTTAAAATCAAACAAATGATAAAATCCGGTTTTTTTCTTTTGGATTGGATAAGCTAGTTTTTTTAAGCCCCAATCTTCTTTCCAAATCATTTCGGCACCTTTAGAAACCAAGTAATCTTCAAACTTTTTTACTGTTTCCTTTATCTGAGTTTCAGATAAAACGGGATTCAAAATGAAAACAGTTTCGTAATGATTCATAAATTAATATTTTAGTTATTATTTTTAAGGGTGCAAATATACATTTTAATTATTTATCTCATCTAAATTATTAAAACTTTGTTTTACTATTTTTCATCCTTTTATAGGAGTCTGTATCAGGTTTATTTGAATTTTAAATTTAGAACTACTTAAACTATTCATTTTCAAATACAAATTAAATTTAAATTCTCCTTTCAAAAGTATATCTTTGCACCCACATTTTTTATATGAAGAATATTGTAGCCATTGTTGGAAGACCAAATGTAGGAAAATCGACCTTATTCAACCGATTGATAAAAGAGCGCCACGCCATAGTTGACGCCGTTAGTGGCGTTACTCGAGACCGTCATTACGGAAAATCGGAATGGAATGGAAAACAATTCTCAGTCATTGACACAGGTGGTTATAGCATTGGCTCCGACGATATTTTTGAAGACGAAATCCGCAAACAAGTACAATTAGCCATTGACGAAGCCGACATCATTATTTTTGTTGTAGATGTTGAAAGTGGTGTTACCAGTATGGATACCGAAGTTGCTCACATTTTAAGGGCGGTCAATAAACCCATTTTATTAGCCGTTAACAAAGTCGATAACGCCATGCGCGATGCCGATGCAACCGAATTTTACAGTCTTGGCTTGGGCGAATATTTTACCCTTTCATCAATAAATGGCGGGGGAACCGGCGAACTTTTAGATGTTCTCGTTAAACACTTACCTGAAATTGTAGAATCTGACGAAAACGAAGCAGATGCCTTGCCTCGATTTGCGGTTGTTGGCCGACCAAATGCCGGAAAATCTTCCTTTATAAATGCCCTAATTGGCGAAGACCGCTATATCGTTACCAATATTGCTGGTACCACCCGCGATGCCATTGACACCACCTACAATCGTTTTGGATTTGAATTTAACTTAGTTGATACCGCCGGCATACGTAAAAAATCTAAAGTTTCGGAAGACCTTGAATTCTATTCAGTTATGCGTGCCGTGCGCGCTATTGAAGATTGTGATGTTGCCATTATCATTATTGACGCGACTCGTGGCTTTGAAGGACAAGATCAAAATATTTTTTGGCTAGCCGAAAAAAACAGAAAAGGTATTGTTGTTTTAGTTAACAAATGGGATTTAATAGAAAAAGATCATAAAACTACCAAGGCATTTGAAGATAAAATGCGAGAAAGTATGGCGCCTTTTAACGATATTCCCATTATCTTTATCTCTGCTTTAACCAAACAACGTATTTTTAAAGCCATTGAAACCGCTGTTGCCGTATACGAAAATCGCAAAAAACGCATCCCTACCAGCAAACTCAATGAAGCACTGCTCGATATTGTTAGACAAAATCCACCTCCTGCCCTAAAAGGTAAATACGTCAAAATAAAATTCTGCACACAATTGCCAACACCAACACCTCAGTTTGCCTTTTTTGCAAACTTACCTCAGTATGTAAAAGAGCCCTATAAACGCTATGTTGAGAATAAAATACGTGAGCTTTTCGACTTTAATGGGGTGCCGATTACCATTTATTTTAGACAAAAATAAATTACAAAAACAAAATAGCACGCTTCTATTTTAGAATAACTTTAGGTCAAATTTAAGCTGTTTTTCGCTCAAACTCACCCCTACACCACCTTCACTACCACTCGGACAATCGGGGCAAGGGTTTATGGTTGAAGTGGTTTTATTAGCGGTGTTCATTTTAAAAGATTTTTAAAACCTCATAGGTTTTAAGCGAAAACCCAATAGGCTATATTTGAAAAAAACTGATAGGTTTAATATTATTATTTTATATATAGCGTTAACGTAATTTAATATTACCAACCACCACTCGCGCCGCCACCGCCAAAGCTGCCGCCACCAAAGCCGCCACCAAATCCACCGCCACCGCCGAAGCTACCGCCCGAAGAACCTCCAAAACTACCTCTGCCCGAACTTCCTAAACTGCTCAATATAATGGCATCCATTAATGTAGGGCCTCTATGACGTGTACCGTTGTTGTTGCCTTTATTTTTTCTAGATAAGGCAATAAGCACAATCACAAAAACAATGACCGGAATAATTGGAAAGCCTTTTGTTCCCTTTTGACTATCCGTTTTAAAGTCTCGTGTTTCTTTAAATTCGCCGTTTAAAACTTGAATTACCGCTGTGGTTCCTAAATCTAAACCCTTATAATAATTCCCTGCTTTAAACTCGGGTGTGATTATTTTATCTATAATTTGCTTTGATAAAAAATCGGTTAGCAAGGCTTCGGTACCATAACCGGAGCGGATACTTATTTTACGATCTTTAAACGCCACTAAAATAAAAACACCGTTATCTTTCCCTTTTTGACCAATGCCCCATTTTTGCGCCCATTCGGTTGCGTATAAATTGATGTCATCATCATTAGTAGTATTGATAGTGGCTAATACAATTTGTGTAGAAGTTGAATCGGCATAATTAATCAGTTTTTGTTCGATGCTCTTAAATTCCAATTCGTTTAAAATGCCTGCACCATCATAAATACTGGTTTGCATTTTTGGTTTTTCGGGAATTGGAACTTGCGAATATCCCGTAAAGGAGCAACTTATAAATATTAGTGCAAATAAGAAACCACTGACGATTTCTTGTTTTAATTTTTTGATATTTAGGTGCATCATAGCTAAAAAACGAAGCTGCAAGTTACCAAATTTAAATGGTTCGTTTAAAAGCACTCTTAAATATTTTAGACCTTAAGAAAATTTTAACATATCTATTTGTGCAAACGCTTTACCTTTAAAATTCTAATTAAACTAACCTCAATATGAAAAAAATTGTGCTTCTTTTATTGCTGATGTCTTCAGTAATATTTTCCCAACAGCTTGATATGACTAAGCTTAAAGGCATTGAACCTCGGGCGATTGGTCCCGCCGGAATGAGCGGTCGCATTACCGCCATTGATGCAGTAAATTCAAATCCCGATATTATTTATGCAGGTGCTGCCTCAGGTGGCGTTTGGAAATCGGTAAGTGGTGGTATTGATTGGCAACCCATTTTTGAAAAAGAAGCGGTGTCGTCAATTGGCGCAATTGCCATCCAGCAAAGCAATCCCGATGTGGTTTGGGTGGGCACTGGCGAAGGAAATCCGCGCAATAGCTTAAACGGTGGCTATGGCATTTATAAAAGTTTAGATGCCGGCAAAACATGGAAACTTATGGGACTTGAAAAAACCCGCAATATCCATAAAATTATTGTCGATCCACAAAATCCGAACACCGTTTATGTCGCCGCTATTGGCTCGCCCTGGGGAGCGCATCTCGAACGCGGCATTTTTAAAACTACCGATGGTGGAAAATCTTGGCAAAAAATCCTTTTTGTAAATACTAAAACCGGTGCAGCCGATTTGGTAATCGATCCAAATAATCCCAACAAATTAATTGCTGCCATGTGGGAACATCAACGCCAGCCTTATTTCTTTAAATCGGGTGGCGCAGGTTCCGGACTTTATATTACCTACGATGGGGGCGAAAATTGGAAAAAATTATCCGATAAGGATGGCCTGCCAAAAGGCGATTTAGGTCGTATTGGTGTTGCCATTGCACCGAGCAATCCTGCTATTGTTTACGCATTGGTTGAAGCCGAAAAAAATGCCTTATACCGCTCAGAAGATGGCGGATTTAAATGGACAATGGTCAATGATAAATCGAGCGGTCGTGGTGCTGATGGCATCGGAAACCGTCCTTTTTATTACTCAACACTTGCCGTTGATTCAAAAAATGAAAACCGTGTTTATACCATTTTTACCTATGTTAATGTGAGTGAAGATGGCGGCAAAAGTTTTAGTCAATTGATGCCGGCTTATGGCACAAGTGTTGGTGTGCATCCCGATCATCACGCTTGGTATATCAATCCCGAAAACCCAAATTTAATGATTGACGGCAACGATGGCGGCCTAAACATTACGCGCGACCGTGGTAAAACATGGCGCTTTGCCGAAAATATTCCTGTCGGTCAATTTTATCATATCAATGTGGATAATGATTTTCCTTATCACGTTTATGGCGGCATGCAAGACAATGGCTCTTGGATTGGACCCGGATACGTTTTAAAAGCACAAGGCATCCGAAATTCCTACTGGCAAGAATTGATGTTTGGCGATGGTTTTGATGTGGTTCCTGACCCTAAAGATTCGCGTTTTGGCTACGGCATGTCGCAAGAAGGTTATGTTGGTCGCTATGACCGTTTAACAGGCGACACCCGAATTATTAGGCCAACGCATCCAAATCCCGATATGAATTTGCGTTTTAACTGGAATTCAGCCATTGCGATGGATCCTTTTGACAGCAATACCATTTATTTTGGAAGTCAGTTTATACATAAATCAACCAATCAAGGCTTTGAATGGGAGCTTATTTCACCCGATTTAACCACTAATAATCCCGAAAAACAAAAGCAATATGAAAGTGGTGGTTTAACTATGGATGCCACCGGCGCTGAAAATTACGGTACCATTATCGCCATTACGCCAAGCCATTTAGAAAAAGGTGTGATTTGGATAGGCTCTGATGATGGCAACGTACAACTCACAAAAAATGGCGGTACCAGTTGGACAAACCTGACCGAAAATTTGAAAGGATTGCCAAAAAATAGCTGGATAACACAAATCAAAGTATCGGCTTTAGAACCAGCCGAAGCTTATGTGGTTGCTAATAATTACCGCAATTTTGATTTCAAACCCTACCTTTTTAGAACCCGCAATTATGGAAAAACTTGGGAAAGCTTGTTAACCGATAACCCCGAAACCTTCGAATTTTCGCTTTCGCTGATACAAGATCCTCAGGAAAAACAATTGCTGTTTTTAGGTACCGAAGCGGGCTTATATGTGAGTATTGACGAGGGTAAAAATTGGACAAAATGGACGAATCATTTTCCAACTGTTCCAACGATGGATTTGGCTATTCAACCCAGAGAAGACGATTTAGCCATCGCCACATTTGGACGCGCCATGTGGGTTTTAGATGATATTAAACCCCTTCGCGAATTGGCACGAAAAGGTTTAAAATTGCTCGACCAAACCATTGCCGTTTTTCCCGCACCTACCGCCTATCTTCCTGAAATACAACAACCCAGTGGCACACGCTTTGGCGCGAATGCCATCTTTAATGGTGAAAATAAAAAATTTGGAGCCATGCTAACTTACAGCATCAACAAACCAAAAACGGAAGAAAAAAATCAATCCGCTAAAGACGATAAATCGGATGACGCTGATAAATCTAAAGTTAACTATAAAAATATTATTGTCAAAATTTATGATAGCAATAATATATTAATCAGAACTTTAAAAGAAAAAACACCCAAAGATAGTGGCGTTCATCGCATGTATTGGCGCTTAGATGAAAAAGGCGTAAATAACCCTTCAAGAACCATAAGAAAATCGGAAAATGAACCAGGTGGTGTGAGCGTTTTACCCGGTGATTATAAAATAGTGATGCAATTTGGTGAAGCTAAAGATTCTACTAAGATTACCGTAAAATACGATTTGAGAAAAACAATGCCACTTGCCATTTTAAAATCAAAACGCGCCCTTCAAAAACAAGTGGAATCTAAAATGGAATTGGCTTATAATGCTATAAAACAGGTTATTGATTCAAAAAAGATTGTTGACACTTATCAAAATACATTAAAAGAAAAGAAAGAAAAGCAATATGAAGCGCTTATCAAACAAAACGATAGTATTTCTAAAACCTTAGACGGACTTTTAGATGCTATGTTCGGAAAAGAAGATAAACGACAAGGTATTACCGCAACAAAAGACCCTAGTAACCTATCTTATTTGTATTTAGCCGATGAATATATAAGCTCTTTACAAACAGAACCAGGCAAAACTGAGCAAATTTTATTGGCAAATGCCAACGCTAAAGTAGATGCTGTCATTGCTAAAATAAATGATTTCTTTAAAACCGATTGGGCTGCTTATCGCACAAAGATGGAGGCATTAAAATTATCTCCTTTTAATGAAGTTAAGGTGCTAAAATAAATTGGCATTTTTCTATCATTAAAAAAATCCACTGAGCTTTGGCTTTAGTGGATTTTTTTATGTTTATTTTAATAATCCCTTTTATAGCTTTTATTTTCAAGCAGATAAACGGCGGTATTGCCATCGTCTATTTTAAATTTAGTTTGAAGGGTTTGCTTTTTGAGGACTTTTGGCAAATAAATTTCTAAATGTAAATGTGGCCCGGAACTCCAACCGGTGTTGCCACTTAACGCAATTTTTTGACCTGCCATTACGCTATCACCGGGTTTTATTAAAGCACTTGAAGTTTTTAAATACAAGTAACTTGCCATAGTGCCATCTTGATGTAGCACTAAGATGTAATTGTTAAACTTCGCAAATTCAGCCCCGTAACCGTGCTTTGTTTGGGTGTCATCGGTTTTAATTACCAGCCCTCCTTTTACCGCAAGCACGGGTGTTCCTTCGGGCATAATAAAATCAATGGCATTTAAACCTTGATGGGTCAACATACCATTATAACCCTGACCTACCAAAATACTTTGTCCCTTTTCAAAAGGCAAATCATAAGTGTAATTTAAGTCGTAAGTATCAATTAAAACATTTCCCAAAACTGATTGAAATTTATAACTAAAACCGTATTTGCCAGGTCCCATGGTTTTTAACAAGGTAAAAGGGTATTTTTTTTGAAGGGGCGGAATTACAAACGTTGTTTGCCTATTGGTAGTAGCTTTTAAATTTTGTAAGTTAAAACTTAAAACCAAGCTCACCGGGCAAAGCTCATAGTTGTCAGCAAACAAGGTAAAGCCATTTTCGTTGGCTTCATAATAGACTTTTACATTAGGAATTGATTGCGCCACCAAGGACACACTCGTTATAAAAAAAACTAAAAAAAGTTTCATCAATAGTCTCTTTTATAAATTTGATTTTCTTTTAAAAAGATGGTCGATTGACCAAACCCTACTTTAAATTCAGTTTCAATATATTGTTTTTCAGATGGTCTTGGTCTGTAAACTTCAACGTGAAGTGTTGGAACTTTTGTCCATCCCGTATTGCCACTCAAGGCTAGAATGGCGTCTCTATTAACCACATCGCCCGCTTTAACTTTTGAGCTATTTTT